>Ga0114994_10004514_pt1 | contig 10122 bp, 8 predicted proteins | sample ArcticOcean_MG_C_9_FD_87043 | JGI IMG/M metagenome (GOLD analysis project Ga0114994, IMG submission 87043) | Marine microbial communities from western Arctic Ocean - ArcticOcean_MG_CB2_152 | ecosystem: Environmental > Aquatic > Marine > Oceanic | place: Arctic Ocean: Canada Basin | collected... | reverse complement strand
CATCAACTGATCAATTTCACCGTGTGATGAATTACCAGCTTGAATTATATCGGTTAAAATCACTTTGAAATGTGGATTGCATGACCCAATCCAGCAAGTGCCGATTCTCCAAAAGATTCCGTTAAAGTAGGATGTACGTGAATAGTACCTGCAATATCGTCTAAACGGGCACCCATCTCTATTGCTAGTGCAAATTCTCCAGATAGTTCAGAAACATGTGAACCAACTGCATGTATGCCGACGATAACTTGATTATCAGATCTAGCTGTAATTCTTACAAAACCACCATCTGAACCTGCATTCATAGCTAATGCTCTTCCACTAGCTGCAAAAGGAAATTTACCAATTATAGTCTCTATCCCTTCATCCTTAGCTTCATCTGGTGTCAAACCAACACCTACTATTTCAGGATCTGTAAAACAAACTGCTGCAATCGAAACAGGATCAAAGGCTCTTCTGTGGCCTGCAATTATTTCAGCCACTATTTCCCCTTGAGCTGATGCTTTATGAGCTAACATAGGTTCACCCACTATATCGCCAATGGCCCATACATTCTTCATTGATGTACGGCATTGATTATCTACTTTAACAAAAGGACCTTCCATATCTACAGCCATTTTCTCTAAGCCCCAACCTTGTGTATTGGGTTTACGACCGACTGTAACAAGAACCTTATCTGCCTTAATTTTCTGATTTTTACCTGAGGAATCTGTGTAATCCACAGTTGTAATTTTCCCTTTAGTAATTGCACCCTTAGCCTTGGCACCCAAATTAACTGTGACTTTATGCTTACGAAGCCACATTGTGATAGGACGCGTCATCTCTGAATCATATATTGGTAAAATTTGATCTAATGCCTCAATAAAAATGACTTCGGAACCTAATTTTCTGTAAGCGATACCTAATTCGAGCCCAATATAACCGGCTCCAATTACAACTAATTTCTTAGGAACCTCATTTAGCTCAAGAGCTTCAGTAGATGAAATAACATTATTATCAAAAGGCATGAAAGGCAACTCAATGGATTGAGAACCATTTGCCAAAATTACATGTTCGGCATTGATAATCCACTCTTTTTTGCCGCCACTAACTTCACATGTCTTTGCATTACGAAATTTAGCCCAACCTGAAACTAATTCAACCTTAGCTGCTTTTAGTAATCCTTCTACACCTTTATTCAATTTAGTAACTATAGATTCTTTCCAAGCTACCATTTCTTTCATATTTACTTTAGGTTTTCCAGAAACACTAATACCCATGTTTCCAGTTTCTGAATGTTTTTCTAATTCTTCAAAAGAAGAAGCTGCATGGATAATTGCCTTAGAAGGAATACAACCTCTAATCAAACAGGTCCCTCCAACTTTAGAACCTTCAACAATTACTGTATCTAAACCAAGTTGCCCAGCTCGAATAGCTGCAACATAGCCACCAGGGCCAGCCCCTACAACTAATACTTTACAATTACGTATTTCTGCCATAATAAATTCACATAAATATTTTAGCTGGATATTCAAGCATTGATTTCAATTCTTGAATTAATAGTGCACCATCGTAACCATCTACTATACGATGATCGAAAGAAGAGGTAACATTCATCATTTTACGAATAATAACTTTGCCATCTCTAACTACGGCACGATCTCTTGCTGCATGAATACTAACTATAGATACTTCGGGATGATTAATTATTGGAGTAGCTCCCAAACCACCCATTACACCTAAACTAGTTATTGTAATTGTAGATCCAGTTAATTCATCAATTGTGGCTGTTTTTTCACGAGCTGAAGAGGTTACTCTCATAAGCTCATTTGCAGTTTCCCAAACATCTCGAGATTCTGCATGTTTAATTACTGGAACCATAAGGCCGTCGTCAGTTTGTGTGGAAATTCCAATATGGACTGCTTCATGTCTAAAAACAATGCCTTTTTCTTCATCATAAATTGCATTACACTGTGGAAACTTCCTTACAGCTTTGATTAAACCTTGAATAATAAATGGAAGATATGTTAATTTTGGTTGGTTCTCAGATCGTGTAGCATTCAAGTGTTGACGTAAACTTTCTAGTTCCGTAACGTCAACTTCTTCAAAGTAAGAAAAGTGAGCTGCACTGCGCTTACTAATTGACATTTTTTCAGCAATCTTGCGACGTAATCCAATAACTGGAACTTCTTCGACTCCAGTCATCTTTACTCCGGATTGAACTGCAGCCAATCTTCCACCTCCGGAAATAAACGAATCAAAATCATCATGAGAAATACGACCTGCAGGACCAGTTCCTGGAACTTGTGCTAAATCTACTCCTGCTTCTCTAGCTCTTCTACGAACTGCAGGTGATGCAAGTGGTTTGGTTCCTGAAGATTGTACTGGTGCTGAAACTGGAGGTGCCGGCCTTGACACTGGTTGTGCTACAGGTGTTGGTTGTGCTACAGGTGTTGGTTCTGGTGTAGGTTCGGGCGCTGGTTCTGGCACTGGTTCTGGAGTACCGTCACCCTCTACTTCAAACACAATTAACTCAGCTCCAACTGGAATCATATCTCCAGGCGTTCCTGTTGTAGAGACTACCTTACCATTCACTGTAGATGGAATTGAAACTGTAGCCTTATCAGTCATAATTTCTACTAAAGGTTCATCTTCCTTTACTGTGTCTCCAGGTTTAACATTCCATTTTACAATTTCACCCTCAACAACTCCTTCGCCGACATCCGGCAGCTTGAATACGTGTTTTACCATTTTAGATCTCCATTACTTTCTTCATTCCCTCTATAACTCTTTGCTGACTAGGGAAATAATGCCATTCCAAAGAATGTGGAAATGGCGTATCCCATCCAGTAACGCGCACAATTGGCGCCTCTAAGTGATAGAAACATAACTCTTGAATTTGTGCAGATAATTCACCACCAAAACCACTGGTTCGAGGTGCTTCATGCACAATGACACACCTTCCGGTTTTCTTAACTGATTCGGTAATTGTATCAATGTCTAGAGGAACTAAACATCGTAAATCTATTATCTCTGCATCGATACCACTAGAAATTGCAGCCTCACGTGCAACATGAACCATCGTCCCATAAGCCAATACCGTTACCTTGCTTCCAGCTCTCTCAATCGAGGCTTGGCCAAGTGGTATTGAATAATAATCTTCAGGAACTTCTCCTTTAGGATGAGTATCCCATTTCAATGCTGCTTTCTTGTGATCACCATCAAAAGGACCATTGTACAAGCGCTTTGGTTCAAAGAAAATTACAGGATCATCATCTTCTATTGCCGTAATTAGAAGACCTTTGGTATCATGAGGATTAGAAGGCATAACTACCTTTAATCCGGGAGTGTGAGTGAAATATGCTTCAGGACTTTGGGAATGATAGTGTCCTCCTCTTATTCCGCCACCACTTGGAGTCCTAATTGTTACAGGAGCCCAATATTCGCCTCCGCTTCTATATCGTAATTTGGCGAGTTCATTAGTTATCTGATCAAATGCAGGAAAAATATAATCTGAAAATTGAATTTCGGCAACCGGCCTCAAACCATTGATTCCCATACCTATGGCTGTAGAAATAATACCACCTTCTGATAATGGAGAATCAAATACTCTGTGTTTACCATACTTAGACTGAAGACCGTCAGTGCATCTAAATACACCACCAAAATAACCTACATCTTCTCCAAAAATACATACATTTGGATCTTTGTCAAGAACTATATCTAAGGCCGAATTAACTGCCTGTATAATATTCATTTGAGACATACTAGATCCCTAACTCCTGTCTTTGTTTTCGTAAATGCCTTAGAGGTTTCTTGTAAACATCTTCAAATAAAGTTTCTTCGGAGGCCCAAGGTCCTTCAATCAAAGTACCATGTTTTTCAGCTTCTTTGTATGATTTTATTACTAATTCATCTAACTCTTTTTCTAATTTCTTTTGATCTGTGTTGGACCATTCACCTAAACTAATTAAATGTTTTTTAAGTCGGTCAATTGGATCACCTAATGGCCATGATTCCCATTCATCTTTAGGTCTATATCGAGTAGGATCATCACTTGTTGAATGTGCATCCCCTCTATACGTGAAAACTTCAATGAAAGTAGCACCTTCTCCTTTACGTGCTCTTTCTGCAGCCCAACTTGTAACTGAATAAAGTGCTAAGAAATCATTACCATCAACTCTTATGCTTGGCAAATCATACGCAATTCCTCGTGATGCAAATGTTGCTTTACCCGAAGAAAAATTCTTATGGGTAGAAATTGCCCACTGATTATTAACTACATTAAGAATAACTGGAGCCTTGTAAACGGAAGCAAAATTAATTGCATAATGAAAATCTCCTTCGGCTGCAGTTCCGTCCCCTAACCAAGAAATTGATACATTGTCCTCACCTTTGTAAGCTGAAGCCATGGCGCAACCTACTGCCTGTGGAAATTGAGTTCCAACTGGACTTGAAATAGAAACTAAATTACCTTCTTTCCAAGAATAATGGACTGGCATTTGTCTACCTTTGACATTATCTTTGGAATTTGTAATACAATGACAGATCATATCCACTAAATTCCTACCTCGGACAAATTGTAAACCAGGTTGTCGATAGGAAGGGAACAAAATATCTTCAGGTCTTAAAGCCATTCCTTGTGCTATAGCAACAGCTTCTTCTCCGAACGATTTCATGTAAAAAGACAATTTACCTTGACGCTGCATTGTTAACATACGGTCATCAAATATTCTTAGAAGTGTCATATTTCTTAATCCTTCTTTTAGAACTGAAGGCTTAAGCTTAGGATCCCAAGAACCAACTGCTTTATGCTTATCATCTAAAACTCTAACAAGACCAAATGCTAAGTCTCTAATTTCTGAAGGATCGACCAAAACATCAGGTTTTTCAAATTCACCTGCTTTTGGTAATTGTAAACTTGTAAAATCAGGTTTATCTCCTGGCCTAAACGGAGCATCGGGTACATGTAATGTTTTTTTCTTACTCATGCTACCACCTTCAATTCTGAATCTATAGTCTGACCATTAGCTGCTGCAACCAAAGATTCGGCGCGATAAGATGACCTAACCATTGGACCCGAAGCTATAGCTTTGAAACCCATTGTTTTTGCTATGTGGGCCAGTCTATCAAAAGTTTCAGGTTTAGGAAATGAAACTACGGGATGATATCCTGGACCTGGAGCAAGGTACTGCCCTAAAGTCAAAAGATCTACTTTTGCACCTCTCAACGATTTGAATGTTTCAATTAAATCCTCTTCTGTTTCACCAAGGCCTAACATAATACTTGATTTTGTTAATAAATCGGGTCGAAGTTCTTTAGCCTTAGATAATATCATAATACTTTGATCAAAAGTTGCCCGAGGGTCTCGAATTCGAGGTGTCAATCTACTAACTGTCTCTACGTTATGAGCAAATACTTTCAATGGTGCATTATCTAACAAAAATTCCAAAGCTTTGAGATTGCCACTCAAATCACTACAGAGTAGTTCTAATCCAGTATCTGGATTCATTTCATGAACTTTATCTAAGCATTTACGATAATGTGAAGCTCCGCCATCTTCTAAGTCATCACGATTAACAACTGTAATAACGGAGTATGCTAGACCCATTGACTGAATCGCTTCAGCTAATTTTTGTGGTTCATCCTCTTCTGGTGGAGGTGGAATACGAATTGTATCTACAGCACAAAAACGACAACCGCGAGTACAAGCTTTACCTGCAACCATAAAAGTTGCAGTTCCACGACCCCAACAATCATGAATATTTGGGCAACGAGCTTCTTCACATACGGTATGCAACTGATTATCTTTTACAGAAGCCGTAGTAGATTTGTAGCGCTGCATAGCATCTCCAGACGGTAACGTTACTTTGAACCATTCTGGTAAGCGATTTGGTTTATCGTTTGCTAGCACCTGTTTTTCAGACTGAGTGTGCCTAATAATATTATCTCTTGCTAAATTATTTTTGGAGGGGCTGTTAGGAGTATGCCCCTGTGATGTAATATTGTGGCTGAGCATTGTGCGTTGAAGAGCCCTATGAGTGCTGAGGGGCACTCGTCTTTTTACTTATTCAAAGCAATAGGATTATTGTTCTCATCAACGGCCACCATTACAGCTCTTGCTTCAGTAACTGCAATAAAATCGCCATCTTCTGCAAATTGCCGTTGTGCAAACACATGAATATCAATTGTTACAGAAGTTCTTCCTAATTTATAAGTGCTAGCATAATATGAAACTACATCTCCAACAAAAACTGGTTTTTTGAATTCTATCTCATCCATTGCCACTGTAACTACGGCACCCTTGTGATATTTATGAGCCTCAATAGCCGCAGCTTGATCAATCTGACTAAGAATAACTCCACCAAATATAGTTCCCAAAGCATTTGTGTCCTTAGGCATTGCTAACTGCCTTAAGGTTGGTATTGATGTGACGGGTGAAACTGCCTCTTCCATGTTTAGTGGAGAAGAAACCAGTATTAAGTCAAACCGGTATAGCTCTAAAATGAAAATTATCAATCTGGGCGGTGTCCGACATACCCCTAGAGTTCAAGATAAAGTGGATAAAGCTGCTGAGAAAATGGGAAGTTCTAAAGAAAAATGATAATGCACTCGAAGCGGTAATAGCTTCTGAAATTGTAATGGAAATTGTTTACGCTCAGATGGAAGCGTACTCTTTAAATTAAATGCTAATTGAACGGGAATGAAAATGTCTAAAGAACGTCAAATACCAGATTCATAGGATAAAGTCTCTGAAAAAAGGTTTTCCAAGGATATAATATAAATCGTATGGACTCCTTAATTTAAGAATCTAAAATCATAGTAATTGACAAATATATGGAACCTCGGATACTACAATACCTTTTGTTATTATTCAATATTAAAAAACTATATTAATCTATCTGGGTCATAATGAAAAGAGGTAGACTATGGACATTAGTCAAGAAAAATTACTAAGTATCGGAATTGTTCTCTTATTGAGCGTGTCAGGAATGGCAGCACTTACATATTATAATAGCGAAGATTCTAATGATATTAGCAATATTTTAGAAGATTGGATAGATCCTATTGTTGAAGTTGAAAATTGTTTGAATTGTACCGGACTGGATCAAAATCATCAACATGACAACATAATGCAACACTTTTTACAAACGGATAATATTACTTTGATTGACTACCATAATTTAAATTGTGATGGTAATGTCAAACCACCTGCCGAACTAGATAATACTGCAGGTAGACCTTGTAAACCGGAATTCAAAAATGTAGCACCAACACCGGGAGATAATTCGGAAATTTCTATCGAAGGGAATTTTAGGGAGGATTGTGAAATATATGCTGATGGAACTGGCGGTTGCTATGCCTATGTTTCGTCCTACAATCAGTTTGAAATCTTAGATATTTCAAATCCAAATAACATCACTCTGCTGTCTACGTATTATGCTGAAATTGCAAGAATTATTGATATTAAAGTAACTCCGGATAATAACTGGGTTTTGATAAATCACGAATTGACAAATTCAGAATTGGATCCAATCCCAAATGATGATGATGCTAATAGTGGCCTGAATCGACTGGATTTGATAGATGTTAGTAACAAATTACACCCAGTAAAGAGAGCTGAATGGAATAACCCGCCAGCTGGTTTTCACAATCAAGATATTCATGTTTATTGTGATGTTGATATACCTGATACAAACAATGACGACTGTGAAGTTTTCCTATTTGGGGCAGATCCGTATCCTGAAATAAATGGTGCTGGGTTATACAAAGGAACGCAAGTATTCTATGCTCCCGATGGATTAGAATCGTTTATACCTGGAGAAGGTGAAAATGAATCCAAAGAGATTATTCGTTGGGGTGGTTATTCTCCAGATCCAGCTACAACTTGTGGAGGAACTGTTTTTAATCATGATAACGTAGTGCACAGACATCCAATTACCAATCAAATCTTACTTTATGTTTCATATTGGGATGCTGGACTAAGGATTATAGATATTTCCAATCCACCGCCTGTACCTGATCCTAATGGACTCACATGGCCTCAAAATAATGAAGTCGGAAGATGGCTAGGGTGCCCTACTGACTCAAGTGGATGGTATGGACCTGAAGGGGGAGGACATGCGGGTATGTCTGCTGAAGAATGGACTTCAAAACTGGAAGGGAATGGGTGGATTCACTACGCTGTGCCTTATGACCATCTAATTTGTAATGGAATTTCAAAATATGTAGATGAATCTGAATGGCCGACAACTTGTGGAACGGGACCTGAGGACCTGCAATTTGGAATAAACTGGAGACATTACACATTAATTGCGCCTGAATACGGTCAAAATGACAACCATTCAGGATATGTTAGAACGATTGATACTACTGACCCTGCAAAACCATTCTTAGTTTCAGAATGGAAATTACCAGGTAAAGGTGTGAAAGCAGATGGAAGTGAACAGGAACATCATTATATTCCTAACATTTACATTTACTCACCACATAATGGTGATACTGGAACTAATGGCAATGTATATTGGACACATTATCACGCAGGAACTTGGATAACTGGACATGATCGAATATGGGATACTATTACTTGGAAAGATGGAATCGTAGCTCCAGACCAAGGATGGCAGGCAATAGAGCAATTGGGGACAACTGATACCTTAGGCTACTATCTACCTCATGGACCTGATTGGATGGACAATGCAACTGAAGAATTAGGATATGACATGGCAGACTGCTGGGCCTCTTGTATGATTCCTTTTGATTGGGGCTTACAATATGACCCTAGAGGATATGTTTACATCTCAGAAATGGTAAGTGGAGTGTACGTAGTACAATATGATGGTGACAAAGATCCAAATTATATTTATCCACCATTATTTGAAAATGAATCTTGAGCTATCTAATAATTAGTACAAGTCTGCGTCCTTTGAGTAATAGCCGAAAGATGGCAAATTATCTAAAGAAATCATTTGATAATGAAGAAGTTGAGTTTTTTGATCTCCAAGAAAATCCATTGCCTATGTGTGATGGTGACAAATGTTATGATTTACCTGAAGTCATAGATTTCAGAAAGAAAATAGATAAAGCTAGCGGAATTATTATGGCAATACCAATTTACAATTTCAATGTAAGTTCAGGGGCTAAAAACATAGTAGAATTAGGTGGAAAAAAACTTTATGATAAGAATTTTGGTTTTCTATGTGCTGCAGGTGGAAAAAATAGCTACATGTCTGTAATGGGCTTAGCTAATTCTTTGATGATTGATTATAGATGTTATATTATTCCTAAATTTGTACATGCCTTAAAGAAAGACTTTGATGAAATAAAAGTTATAGATTCTGATATTAAAGAACGAATTGAAGAATTGGGAAAGGAAATGATTCGAATAACTAAGGCATTGTGTAAGGATTAAATCAAAGGCGTTAATACCAAATTGTGAAACCTATAATAATTATTGTTGGTGCGCGCCCTAATTTTATGAAAATGGCACCAATATATGACTACCTAAAGTCTAAGAATTTACCCCTTATATTGGTACATACGGGACAACACTATGATGATAATATGAGTAAAGTATTCTTTGATGATTTAGGAATGCCAAAGCCTGATATTTATCTAGGAGTAGGGTCTGGAAGTCATGCAAAGCAAACTGCACAAATAATGATTGATTTCGAAGAAATTTGTGAAGAAAATAAACCATCTATGGTAATTGTTGCAGGAGATGTAAATTCAACAATTGCATGTGCATTAGTTTCTTCAAAAATGAACATTCCAGTTGCACATGTTGAAGCTGGACTAAGATCTTTTGATATGAAAATGCCTGAAGAAATTAATCGTGTTTTAACAGATCGAATCTCAAATCTACTCTTTACACCTTCTTTAGACGCAAATCAAAATCTTAAAAATGAAGGAGTAAATGAAAAGTCTATAAAATTAGTAGGAAATATAATGATAGATAGTTTACTAAATAATATAGAAAGAGCAAAAAAAAGAAATATACATAATGAACTAAATATTATGAAGGGGAATTATGCTACTATTACACTACATCGTCCTTCAAACGTAGACTATGAAAATGTATTATCTGACATAATCAAAGCGTTTGAAACCATTGGAAATGAAATTTCTCTTATTTTTCCAGCT
>Ga0114994_10004511_pt1 | contig 10125 bp, 9 predicted proteins | sample ArcticOcean_MG_C_9_FD_87043 | JGI IMG/M metagenome (GOLD analysis project Ga0114994, IMG submission 87043) | Marine microbial communities from western Arctic Ocean - ArcticOcean_MG_CB2_152 | ecosystem: Environmental > Aquatic > Marine > Oceanic | place: Arctic Ocean: Canada Basin | collected... | reverse complement strand
TCAGTTGCATTTTTTCATTTTTTTTTTTATTTTTTTAAATTTTTACTTCTGAATTTTGCTAAAATGAGCAGTTCCGGCTCTCTAGGAAACGTACGTGGGCTACGGGACTCCTTACCATCCTTCGAGTCCCAATCCGGAAAATTCAATCGTTCAAATTAATCGTGTCACGCTTCGAAAATTTTGTTCTTGTTCCAAGTCTTATTCTGACTATGACTATGACTAACCCAAAACCACAGTCCGGCGGCCTGGTTGCTCCCTCGCCACAGCCACAGCCACAGCCACAGCGCGCGAGCAATAAAAAGATTGTTGGAGGGTACTCGTTCGAGTCGAGGCTTGGCCAAGGCTCATTCGCGACGGTCTACAAATGTAAATTGGTTCAAAACAGCAATACGTTAACACCAGCCGTCGTTGACGTTGACAATCCCGTTGACGTTGGCGTTGACGTTGGCGTTGACGTTGGCGTTGGCGTTGACGTTGATGAGATAGCCCCCTTGACCCCAGAACTTGTGGCGATAAAGGCCATTAACAGTGAGCGACTGACTGCCAGGGTGAAGGAGAATTTGGAGATGGAGATTGCAATTTTGAGGTGAGTCGAAAAGTTGATTTGGATGCAATGACCGGTAAATAGCAATCATATAGTCTAAACCCCCTCAACAACAAACAGGAAGTTCAAACACGTGAACATTACGCGAATGTACTCCGTCCAAAAAAGCCAGCGCCACATCTACCTGATACTGGAGTACTGCGGGGGGGGAGATCTCCAGCGGCTGATCCGGACGCGTAAGACGGGTAGATTGACAGAGCGACTTACCCGCCGGCTGACTCGAGACTTGGCAAACGGGCTTAAATTTCTGTGGGACCGAGGTGAGCGAGCGAAATACTGCGAGCGATGCGAGCCTTTTGGAAGACGAGAATACTCGCAATGAAGTGCGAGTAAAATGGCTACTTGACGGAAATCTCCACTGCTAACTAAGCGAACCCACCTAATTCGTTTGGCTCGCTCGGCGCAGAACTCATTCACCGCGACATCAAGCCGCAGAACTTGCTCTTGACTGGTCCTCTCCCAAACGACGAAATCAACGACCCCTCTAAAAAAGCCAGTGAGAACTCCGATGAAGTTATCTCCGCACAGTTCCAACTAAAAATTGCCGACTTTGGTTTCGCTCGTCATCTCGAGACGGCCGCGTTGGCGGAGACGCTGTGCGGGAGCCCTCTGTACATGGCGCCCGAGATCTTGCAGCACCAGAAGTACGATTCCAAGGCCGATCTGTGGAGGTGAGCGAGCGGCGATGAATCTCGCGAAATGGCTACAGCCATCCACTACTAACTAACCCACTCAATTCTTTCGACTCGCTCGTTTTGCTGTTGCTTCGTTAAAAATGCGCACAATCTCGCTTCGCTCGGCGCAGCACTGGTGCGGTGCTGTTTGAAATGATTGCCGGAAAACCACCGTTTTCGGGCTTGAATCACATTGATTTGCTGAAAAATATTCAGCGCAAGGCAGTGCGGTTGCCTGAGGCTGTCAAGGTGAGTGAGTGGGGGGAGTGGAGTGGAGTGGATGGGGGGGTTCAAACACCCACTAACCAAGTTCGCAGGTCTCGTCCGAGTGCGTTCAACTGCTGAGGATTTTGCTCAACAGAAATCCGCTGAGCAGGGCGAGTTTCGAGGAATTTTTCGTTGCGGTTGACAATTTTTGTGCGCTGGGGTGCGGAGGGGAGGAATGTCGGGTGAGCGGAGGAGGAGGAGGAGGGGCGGGGGCGGTTGAGACGGCTGCTAAGGATGATAATGACATGGGAAACTCGAACAACTCGCTGTCTCAAGTGAACGAGGACAAGTACATCACAACGCCGCCAATGACGTCAATCGACGCTCAGGCTCTGGCTGCAGCCCAGTTTCAACAGTTTCAGCTCGACCAGCAGCAGCCGGTGAAGCACAATAGTAACAGGGAGCATATCAAACAGCCGGAGCAGGAGCAGGAGCTTCAGTTTGAAGCGCCAGTAGGGCAGCAGGTTTACAGCAACAGCAGTTGTACAACACAACAACAACAGCAACAATCTTTGCTGCTTCTGCAACAGCAACAACAGCATTTGCAATACACCTACGCAACACAAACGATTCAGCCATCTCGATTCACGTTGCTGGAGCCTTCACCACCCGGCTCAAAGCCACACTCAGTTCAAACGTCACCAAACATGTTCCCAAGGACAGTTTCCCGAGAGAACCTTTTCCCCCCTCCTTTCAGTTTGGACGGTAGCAATACGAGCAACTCAATGCTGCAGCAGCAGCAGCTCTTGATTCAGCAGCAACAGCAACAACAACAGCAACAACAGCAGCAGCAATCACAACAGCAACAACAAGTTCAAAGTGAGAACGATTTCGTCATGGTTTGCGCAAACAACTTGTCGACAACTCCTCCTCCTCCCAATAACGATATGAATATGAATATGAATATGAATATGAATAGCAGCAGCAGCAGCAGCAGCAGCGGCAGTGGAGGCAGCGGAGGGATTCAACTCGCGGCGAAAATGCTTTCCAACGCAGAAGACATTGGAAGGCGCGCAATCACAATTGCACACGTCGGCGATCTTCACGCGTTCTCCGCTGTTCGCATGATGATCGAGAGCGGAGCTGACGGTGGTGGCAGCAAGAATATCATGAACAACAACGACCACAAGGTTCACCTGCAGGAAAGCTTGTCGCTCTACGTGTACAGCTTGCGGCTGTTGCAGGGGGCCGTCGCCAGCGTGACCGGGGTGATGGATGTCGTGGTGGGTGCGAGCACACATCCAAATCACGGAGAGCTGGTGAAGAGGTGCGAAATGAGCAGGAGTTGGCTCACCACCCAGTTCAATGGGGTTTTGGAAAGGGCAGACGCGGCCAAGAGTGAATTGAGCCTGGACGAGGTAAATGATAGTGCTGTGGAGGGTGCAGGGGGGGGGAGTGGTGAAAGTGGTGTGAATAGTAGCAACAATAACAACGATAACAACGATAACAACAATAACAACAATAACAACAATAACAACAATAACAACAGTAGCGCAAACAGCAGCACAAACAACAGCGAAATCAGCGCAGTCACGACAAGCGGCTTTGGAGAAATCAACAATGGCAACGGTAGCAACCACAACAACAACAGCAACAACAACAACAACAGCAACAACGCCATCGTCTCCCCCCAAGAACTCATCTACAACGCAGCTCTGAGGTTCGGGAAAGAGGGAGCCGTTCAGCAATTAATGCACAAGGTCGACGACGCGAAGAAATTTTACAAACGGGCAAAATTGCTCATCGAGGCGCTTTCCATGGAGCAGCGTGTTGATCAGGTAGATCGCCTTGTGTTGGTCGACCTGATCAATGGATTTGATATTAGAATGAAGGAGCTGCAGCAGCAGCAGCAGCAGCAGATGGCGAAAATTAACTTGTAGAAACTTTATTTGTATTTGCAAATTCTGAGTTCTGATATGTGTGCTATGTGTGTGTGCTTTGTGTGTGTGTCTTGTCCTTTTGTTTTGTTCTTAGTCCTCCGCCTTTTGGGGCATCAACATTGTCAACGATCCGAGCGATCGGTCAAGGTCAATCTGCTGCAGCAGCATTCTCGTCTGGTGGACTAACCACTTGTCTATTATTCCACTCAAAAAGTGGCTCATGTTGTCCTCGAGCTGATACCGATTGTTTGTTTTCTTCAAAAAGTCGGTTAGCCTCCTCGCCACGAGGCAGGCCGGGACGCAGTGGAGGGTGGGGACGGTCATCTTCACGTAGCTATCGAACTTGGGGGTGGGAGGGGCGCACAAGGTCGACAAGCCAATCTGGTCATATAACCTTTGAACGTTCTTGTCAACGTCCTTGATGTCTTCCTGTTCAATAGCTGGAATCAAGGGTTTGGAGACTGATTGTTTCTGCTTGAGTTTCACCTGTAACGCTTGGTCGATTGAGTATTGAGTCAAAAACACAGCTTCTTCATCTTCTTCTTCGTCGTCGTCGTCGTCATCAGGGTTGTCCGACAAGGAATCGTCATCGTTGTCGGATGAGTCCTCCTCGTCGTCGTTCTCCTCTTCAAATTCGCTGTCGCTACCGTCTCCGATGCAGTACGACGGAGTGTTTGGGGATATCCAAGTTGGGAGAAGGAACTCGCAAATCAATGCTGCGATCAAGTCCACACGACAAATGCGCTTGATCAGAACCTCGTCCACCACTCCCTGCGCGACAACGAAACTAAAGTCGCCATCGCAAGCACCCTTGTATATCTGGTCAAATTTTTCTTTGGTGCAATCGAGGCTATCTACAACAAAACCTTTGATTATTGTGTTGAACGGAGTTCTACTAATAAGAGCTGTCAACAGAAAATCAACAAATTGGGTGTAGATGTGTTGGATGGCATGGTTGAAGCCGGGTGGGGCGGAGCGGATTTTGTCAGGGGCTTCGTTTTCCACCAATTTCACTCCCAACCGAACCTTTCGGCTGGGGGTGAAGCCGTGGGCAGCAAGGAAAAAAATTTTGTCGATAGTGCTGCTGTCCAGGAGGGTGAGGGAATTTTCATCTTCATCTAAGGGCAACTCGTAGGACGACATATTTTTGTAGTACGTGCCACCAAGCGATGGAATTTGCGAGTAACTATAAAGCTCTTCGGAACGGGATTTCTCGTTCAACAAACATTTGTTCTCCATAGCAGCAGCCTGTGTGGCAACTGTGGCTTTGAGGGTGGACACTTGTTGTTGGAGATCAGCGACTTGGGACGGAATTGAGGGTGCATCTGGAAAGCTGATGGGGATTGGGTCAATTTTATCCAGCTGAGTAGAAGGAATTGCCTCATCGGGAGTAACTACTTGGGTTTGACCGGCTGCTGCAGGAGTTTTAGATGATTTTTCGGTGATTTTCTCGTTGGAGGTGTCAACAGGATCTTTTGCACCAACATTTCGCTGGGGCGTGATCGAAGACATGAGAGGATATGGGCAACAGATTTTGGAGGCAAATTTCCAAATTTCCAATTCTACGGACACAAGCGAAGGATTTTTGGAGGGAATAGTGGCGGGAGAGTAGAATTTTGTGGTACACGGACGAGGTAGTGATCAAGGCAACACTATGCGTACAAATTAAAAGGTTTTTTTTCTTTTTTCTTGGTTTTTTCTTTTTTGCTTTTTTCACACCAGCTTTTCGCAGCTCCACCATCTTATTCTCTATTAAAACCTTTGAAACAAAATTTCTCTTCGTTCCACCAATACGCACATCAACGAACCATCTCTCCCCCCAATTCTCTTGCCATACCGAGCTCGTCGAAACCTCATCGACCCTACCAAAACATAATCAAAAACCCACCCAAACAGTAAATCTCTCCTCCTCCTCCTCCTCCTCCTCCTCCTCCTCCTCCTCGTCCTCCTCCCACAACCACTGCAATAAAACCAAATGTCTTCCTCTTCTCGCATGCCCGCATCTGTGGCCAAATCCCAGTCAGCATTTGAGTTCTACCGCAAGTTGGAGATGGGTAACATAAAAGCAACAATCCCTGCCAATTCCCCCCTTGGAGCGGTGATGACTGCTGTGTCTCAGACGTGGAAGTCGCTCCCGCCCGTCTCGAAGGCAAAGTACGAGGCTCTTGCAGCGAAGGACAAGCTCCGGTTCCAGAACGAGTCCGCTGCGGCTGATGCAGCGGCTGAGCAAATCCAGCAGGCTCGAAGGGACAATCTTGACAAGCAGGAGGGTGAGGGGATGGACCGTGAGGCAAGGGGGGGTATGATTGAAGCTAGGGTTGACAGGGATAATGCTGCTGAGAGGAGGAAGGAGAGGGAGGCGATGATTGATCCGGAGGTGAGTCACTGTCAAAATATTTTACAGCTCAAACTCAATCTAACCAACCCCTCCTACCCTTTTTTTAGATCCTTGAAAGCCGCCGCCTTGAAAAGGAGCGGAAGAAGGAGGAGGCTGACGCCCGCCGCTCTGTCAAGGCAAAGAAGGAGTCCCTCGTAAAGGCGAAGCAGGACGAGCTGAAGGCCGTCCAAAAGATTGATGCGAAGAAGCGCCTCGAGTTCCTGCTCACCCAGTCGGATGTCTTTAGCAAGCTCAAGAAGGGGGGTGGTAGCCTGGAGGTTGGCGATGAAGATGAAGATGAAGATATGGAGAGCAACACCTCCTCCAGTTTCAGTTCCAGCAGCAAGAGTAAAACCAAAGGTAGTGGGAAAAGGTCAAAATCCCCGCCCCCACCTCCTGGCTCGTCTCCGTCGAAGAGGTCTTCGCGCAACTCTAAGCCCGCCCCAGGGGAAGAGGAGGAAGGTGAGCGGAGAGCACAATTATTTACACAAAAATCTTATTAACTTATCCCCCCCGTTCCTCATTCCTCTTCTCAGACCCTGACGAAGAATCTGGCGAGATCCTCTCCGTGTCCCTCCGCACCCAGCCCTCCACGATCGTCTTCGGCACTATGAAGCAGTACCAGATCGAGGGTCTGAACTGGATGATCCACCTCCAGGATCGCGGCCTGAACGGAATACTGGCCGACGAGATGGGTCTGGGAAAAACGCTCCAGAGCATCAGGTGAGCGAGCGAAGCGAGTTTTGATGAAGACGAGAAATATAATATATTCGAGCTCCTACAAACTAACATTATTATTATTAATTTTTTGGTTCGCTCGCCTCCCCCTTGATCCATTAAAATGCGCCTCGCTTCGCTCGGCGCAGCATCATGGCGTATAATTTTGAGTACTTGAGGCAGAACGGCCCTCATCTTATCTGCGTCCCGAAATCAACCCTTTCCAACTGGATGAACGAGCTGAACCGCTGGTGCCCCAGCCTGCGGGCGTTTCGGTTTCACGGCAACAAGGAGGAGAGGCAGAACCAGGCAGACACGTACCTGACAAATGAGGCCGCCAGCGACGTTGGGACGAGGCCCTCCAACACTTTGGCAGACGGGACGGACGATCATTCCAAGAGCTTGCGCAAGGTGAGAGAGCGGAGCGGAGCGAGCGAGCCTTGATGAAGACTAGCATACTCGCGATGAATCAACACCCGCGAAATCGCTACAGACGGCTACATCCACTACTAAACTAACCCACTCATTTCTTTTTGACTCGCTCGTTTTGCTCTTGCCTCATTTTCATTAAAAATGCGCCTCGCTTTGCTCGGAGCAGTTCGACGTTTGTGTCACAACCTACGAGGTTGCGAACATGGAGCAGAAAAACCTTGCCAAGTTCGCCTGGCAGTACCTCGTCATTGACGAGGCCCACAGGCTGAAAAACGAAGCATCATTGTTCTCCAAAACCGTCCGATCGTTCCAAACGAAGCACCGTCTTTTGTTGACCGGCACCCCGTTGCAGAACAACTTGCACGAGCTGTGGGCGCTGTTGAACTTCCTCCTTCCCGACATTTTCTCCTCGGCGGAGCAGTTCGACGAGTGGTTCGACCTTGACGTGGACGATGACGACGCGAAGGTGAGTGAGCCGAGTGAGCAGAGTGAGCAGAGTAGCCGAGCTATGCAATAACAAACTAACCAAAAATCAACCCGCAGAAATCCATGATTTCGACGCTGCACAAGATCCTCCGGCCTTTCATGCTCCGCCGGCTCAAGGCTGACGTCGCTAAGAACCTCCCGGCGAAGACCGAGACTCTGCTCATGGTGGGAATGAGCAAGGTCCAGAAAGAACTCTACAAGAAGCTGCTTATTCGCGACATTGACTCCCTGGTGATGGGCGACCAAGTCACCAAGCAGGGCTCCAGAACCTCAATTTTGAACATCATCATGCAGCTCAGGAAGTGCTGTGGCCACCCGTACTTGTTTGAGGGGATCGAGGACAGAACTCTGAACCCCATGGGAGACCACGTCGTCAACAACTGCGGCAAAATGGTGTTGACCGACAAGCTGCTGAAGAAGCTCAAGGAGAAGGACCACAGGGTGTTGATTTTCACTCAGATGACGAGGATTTTAGACATACTTGAAGACGTCATGAACATGAGAGGGTACAGCTACTGTAGAATTGACGGGAACACGACTCACGAGGACCGCGAGAACAGCATCGACGCGTTCAACGCTCCAAATAGTCCGAAATTCGCCTTCCTGCTGAGCACGAGGGCGGGCGGGTTGGGAATTAATTTGCAGACGGCAGACACGGTAATTCTGTACGACAGCGACTGGAACCCTCAGGCGGACTTGCAGGCCCAGGACCGAGCTCATCGGATCGGCCAGAAACGACCAGTCCAGATCTACCGGTTGGTCACGGAGAACACCATCGAGGAGAAGATTGTCGAACGAGCACAGCAGAAACTGAAGCTCGACGCGATGGTCGTGCAATCCGGCCGTTTGAAGGACAAGGACAAGGTGAGTGAAGCGAAGCGAACGGCGAGAAAAGCGGGCCACCTGGATCTAACCAAAATCAACAATTTCATTCGCTCGGCGCAGGTTTCCAAGGAAGAACTAATGGCGGCGGTCAAGTTTGGCGCGGACCAGGTTTTCCGCTCCACCGAATCGGACATCACCGACGCGGACATTGACGCAATCATGGCCCGCGGGGAGGAGAAGACCAAGGAGCTCATGGAAAAGCTCCAAAACGTTGACAAGGGCGACCTGCTCGACTTCTCCATGGACGGCGGTCTGTCCGCGCAAACATACCAGGGAGTCGACTATTCGGACAGGGCGTTCCGGGACGAATTGAAGCTGCTGAATGCGGCGGGCATGGGGAAGAGGGAGAGAAAGGCGGTTAACAATTTTGCGTTTGAGGACTTTGAAAAGGGGAGCGACGAGGAGGACGACGAGCGGTTTGGACCTGGGACAGTGAGAACTAACTCCAACCGGACCGTCACCGTTCCAAGGCATTTTCGCCTGCCCAAAATGGAGGATTTTCAATTCTTCAACAAGAAAAGGTTGCAGGAGCTGAGCAAGATTGAGTTTGCCATGTTCGCCACAATGGTGGATAAGCGGACTGTTCCGACATTCGATGCGTTAAATTTGTTGGACAGGTGAGCGAGCGGAAATACTGCGAGCGAGTCTTGTGGAACGAACAAAACAATCAGCTAACCAAAATAATTTTATTCCACTTCTTTTCTTTGCTCGGCGCAGCATCTTGCCCGAAGAGCAGGCGAAGGAAAAAAAGGATTTACTGGCTGCCGGTTTTAGGGATTGGAACAAGCAGAACTACTTCAAGTGGGTTAAATCCGTGTCGACGCACGGCAGGAATGAGTTCAAGCTCATTGCCAATGAAATGAAAATGCCTGTCGAAAATATTCAGCGCTACACCGAGGCGTTTTTCTCCCTCGCGAAAACTCGGCTGGGCGAGAGAGAGTATAAACGCGTGATGAAGCAGGTGGAGATTGGCGACCAGAAGAGGGCGCAGTCTCTCACGTTTTCAAAAAGACTCGGAACTTTTTTAAAGACTTTCAACGACCCCCGAAATGAGATGGTCTTCATCAACAAGGGTCGGGACTTTTACTTGGAGCAGGACCGAGCCCTTCTTACTGCAACACATGAGCGTGGGTACAGCAATTGGGACACTGTCAGGGACGCTCTCCACGCGGACCCGACGTTCACGTTCACGCACGCAGTTCAGGGAATTTCGATCGACACCCTCACCAAACGGGCGGATTACAGAATGAGGCAGCTCGAGAGGGAGGTGAACGAGGTGAGGAAGAAGATGAACTTGAACAACAGCTCAACCGGCAGCAAGACGCAGCTAATGAAGGCCGTTGCAACGTTGAAGAGAGCTAGCGGAGACATTGCCAACGACGAGGAGATGAGACAGATTGACGAGATCTTGGGAAAAGAAGACGCCAATGAAGACGTCGTCCCTGTTAAACCCAACAAGCTAAACGAAGACTCGATCTGGATCAATCAGCTCCACGCAATTGACAAGGCCTTCGAAACCACCAGCAAGCAGAGCGAGGAAGCGAGGAGGGCAATCTTGCAGGGGGAGAACGTTCAGCTCAGCAGAATAAGTCTGACCCAAACTCTGAAAGAGACTACTGCAAACACGGGAACTTTGTTCACCGGCGCGATGCAGAGCTTGACGGCGCCGGTGGTAGTGGTGAAGGAGACGAAGGTCAACAACGGACAGAAGAGGGGGAATCCGGGCAAGGAGCAGCTCGAGAAGAAGAAGATCAGGGAGGAGTGGTGGCCAGAGCTGGCAATGGCCATCGGTGCTGGCGGAAC
>Ga0114994_10004510_pt1 | contig 10126 bp, 8 predicted proteins | sample ArcticOcean_MG_C_9_FD_87043 | JGI IMG/M metagenome (GOLD analysis project Ga0114994, IMG submission 87043) | Marine microbial communities from western Arctic Ocean - ArcticOcean_MG_CB2_152 | ecosystem: Environmental > Aquatic > Marine > Oceanic | place: Arctic Ocean: Canada Basin | collected... | reverse complement strand
CCCCCGCCGCCGGCGCGGCCGCCGCGGCGGGCGCCTCCTACAGCATGGGCCTCTGCTCCTTCCTAAGCGGGATTTTCTCGGCCCTCTCGTGCGCCTTCACCGCTATCGTCGCCTGCGTCACGGGCGCGCGGTGCTGCAGCGGCGGCGCTTGTGCTGGAGGTGGCTGGGGCGCCGGGAAGGTCGGCTCCATGCTCGTCGTCGCGTACGCCGTCGGCCTCTCGTTCCTCTTTGAGTACGGCTTGGAGGACAAGCTCCACCACCTCGCGGACCATAGTAAAGCCTGGGACGGCACGCACTGCAAGCTCGGGAAGGATGCGTACGATGGTGAATGTTTAGGCCAGGATGGCATCTTCCGCATCAATTTGGCCGTGGTAGCTTTCTTCCTCTCGAACTGGCTCGGCTGCAAACTATCAAAACAATACCACAACGCCCTCTGGATCGTCAAGGTCTTCGTCTTCTTCGGGTACTGCTGCATCACGCTCTTCTGGGTACCTTCACCATTCATCGCGGGCTACGTGTGGGCGTCGCGCGCCGGCGCGGCCCTCTATTCGATAGCCCTGATGGTGTTCATCATCGAGTTCGCGTATGAGGTGAACGACTGGATGGTCGACCAAAGTGGGGACTGGGGCGCGTCGACCACCTGCGGCCTGGACGACACTCTCATCATGCTGCTAGGCTTTTCCTGCGTGCTCTTCGCGGCGGCCTTGGCGGGCGTCGTGTGCCTCTTCGTCTTCTTACCCGCATCAAAGAGTTGCGAAGCCGGGGCGGCCATCACGGCGTTCATTTCGATGACGCTCGTGTTCTGCGTGGCGACCACGGCGACGCAGCTCGTCTTCTCCGAGTCCGGGAACCTGCTCACGTCGTCGGCCGTCTGCGCCTACGGCACGTACTTGGCCTACTCCGCAATAGCTAAACACCCTTCTGAAGCATGCAACCCGCTCTGGGGCCGCGATAACGCGGCCACGACGTGGATTTCGCTCATCCTGGCTTTCATTTCGCTGATCTGGATGAGCAAGACGGCCGGGGACGTGGGTCGATCTATTGATAATGAACTGGGTGTGGAACTGGTCCCGTCGGACGACGAGGAAAAGAATAACGAGGACGGGGACGCACCGCCGCCGCCCATCGACTGCCTGGACGGGGGCGACCGGGCCGGGGCCACCTTCAACCTCATCATGAGCCTGGCCTCGTGCTACGTGGCCTGCACCATCGCGAACTGGGGCGCGGGCACCGGCGGCTACGATGAAGACGCCTCGAAGCCCCTCGCCGGCCGCGCGTCCATGTGGATGCAGATCGCGGCCCAGTGGTCCATGTTTTTATTATATGAGTGGACGCTCGTGGCGCCCCTCGTGTTCCCGGACCGGGACTGGGTGTAAGTTTCGTATGGTACTTATGGCGGCTTTTCTGATTCCTTTTGCCGCCGTTGGGCGATGACGAGCTTCGCCTTGGCGAGCGCGCTCTGCGCGGAGCGCTCTCTCTTCATTCTCTGGACGGTGGCCGGATTCCCCCCGGACGTCCTATAACCAAAAAGCTCGCGCGACGCCGCGTCCGACCGCGACTCGGTGCGCCCCGTCGTCCGCACGAGGCCGGCGGGCAGGCCCAGCGCCGCCGCGCGCTCACAGGGCGGCAGCGCCAGGAGGGCCGTGCTGTTCGTCGGCGGCCGCGGCGGGCCCGCTTCAACGCGCGGGCCCTGCACGGCCGCGCGGAAGGCCTCGAGCGCGCCGCTGTCGGCGTTCGCGAGGTCGGCGGCGTCCTCGGTCTCGTTCCTCCGTCGACGCTTCTTTTCCTTTTTGCGGCGCTTCTTCTCGCGCTTCTTCTTCTTCTCTTTTTTGCGCTTCTTCTCTTTTTTGCGCTTGCGCTTCCTGTCTTCGCTGCTGCTGCTGGAGCTGCTGGAGCTGCTGGAGCTGGAGCTGCTAGAACTGCTCGACGACGCCATCCGCACCGCTGCTCTCTGGCGTGTTGCACTGCTGCGTTGCTAGATTTGCCGAGATCTGTACGCAGCAGCAGCGGTATCGATATATTACTGCGCAGCGACGCGTCGCTATCGATTGTGCACAGCGAGAGCGTCAACCGGAGAGTACGCCTAGCGCAGCGCAGCGCAGTGCAGCGATTGCAGCGATTGATACTGGGTTTCGCAGAGGTGCTGCTGCGTGAGTTTCATGGGTGCAACAGTTTCACCTCCTCTGTGGGCTCCAGTCGATCGCGTCGCCGTGGGTGCGGGTATTGTATACGGTTTTTTTTGGCACGGGTTTTGATCGCCCGTCTGGTCATTGCACGCTGCAAGGTGGCATATCGCTGAAGCATAACTGCGTGTACTCCACAGCAGAGCTGCTAAGCCATCGCTGCGCTCAAGGGACGCGCACGACAACCATGTCTAAGCTCCTGAAGAAGTCCAAGAGCAAGAAGCCCACGGCGCCGCCCGCCCCGGTCGCGCCGGCCCAGCCGTGGACCCGCGTCGGGCGCGGCGAGCCCGTGGACGCGGCGGACATTCCCGGCATCGAGGCGCTCCTCGCCCAGCGCGCGGAGGCAAAGGCCGCGAAGGACTACACGACGGCGGACCACGTCGCGCGCGTGCTCCAGGCGCGCGGCGTGGCCTACCACGACGGGGACCGCGAGTGGTACGTCAAGGCGGCGAAGGCGCCCGTTACGGCGCCGGTCCTTGGCACGAAGCGGCGCCTCGACGACGAGGAGGATGCGCCGGAGGCGCCGGCCGCCGCGCCCGCGGCGGAGCCCGTCCTCAACGCGAAGGACCGGCGGCGGCTGAAGCGCCAGAAGCAAGCCGAGGAGCCGGCCGCCGCCGCGCCGGACGACGACGAGGCCTCGAGCAGCGACGACGAGGACAGCGAGGAGGACCGGCTGGACGGGGCGTTCGTGCTAACGATGCAGGCGAAGCTCGCGGCCGCGGCGGCGCCGAAGAAGAAGAAGGAGGAGGACGGTGGTGACGACGAAGCGGCGGCCAAGAAGGCGCGCAAATCCGCCAAGAAGGCCAAGAAGGAGGCCGAGGCGGCCGACGGGGGGAGCGCCAAGAAAAAGAAGAAGAAGCGCAGTAGTAAGAGTACATAGTTATATAAATTGGGAGAGACGTCGCTGCGCGATTGCGGGCGGCCCGTCGTCGGGTCCGCGGCGTACATGGGTCGCCGCGGGCCGTCATAAAGAGCCGGCTGCGTACGCGCGAAAGCGCCTCAGGTAAAAAGCCTAGGCCGCGTCGACGGCCTCCTGGATGGCGTCGATGACCAGCTGCGTCTCCTCGCCGGTCTGGCACTTGCCCTGGCCCTTCGTCGCCTTCGAGTGCACGAGCGTCCCCGCGCACGTGACCTCGAAGTTGCCCGTGTTCCCCGGGTCCTTGACCTGCTCGATGGCCACATCGTCGCCGAACCTGCGCGCGACGCGACCGGTGAGTCGGTTGCACGCCATCGAGCAGGCGCCGCGTCGCCGGCGTGGGGGTTCTGAAATTTGATGCGTGCGCTGCCCCGCACTCCTGCTCGATGGCCTCCGCAAGCGCTACTGAGTAGCGCTTGTAGCCTCAGCCGCCACAATACTGTATACTGACAGGGACAGGCATCGTCTGGCCGCCGCTGGAACCGAGAAGGTTACCCGTGATTACGTTCTAACTGGGCTTTACGACAGCTGTGCTATCGTACGCCGCGTTTAACACCGCAGCAACCAGTTGAGAAACCCGTTTTCCAAACTTTAACCTTTGCATGTCACGTCGTCACGTGACTAGTAAGGATATCAATAGTGCCAGGGGCTAGCGATCGTAGGCGGACCGCGGGCGCATGGCCCTGGCCGCGCGCGCCATCTCGCCATCTCGAGGAAAAACGGGTTGTATGTAGCGCTAATTTTAACGCCTAGGCACCGCGGCAGCGGGAAGTAGCTAAGCAGCGGAGACTACGCTAGACTAGCACCTCCTTCAGCGACGCGTGGGGGTGCAGGCCTGTTGTGCGACGTGCAGGGCACCCAGGACAGACCGCAGACCGCAGACAGGAGCCGGGCAGCCACACAGGCAGCCACAGGCAGCCGCACGGGCTGGGCAGCCCGCATTAAGTATGGCCAGGCGCGAGCGCGTAAAGGGCGAGAGCCTGGGCTCCCTCTACCGCACGCTCTGCGCCGAGGCGAGCGGCGGGAAGAAGGACGTGCGCCGCGAGCGTTTATTGATCATGGAGCAGCTCGGCTATCTCAAGCGGAAGACGCGGACGGCGCCCGCCTCGACGCTTCATTTGGGCAGGTTTGCGAGGCGGCGCAAGCCGCCCGATCCAAAACCGCCGCAGGACAGTAAGAGAGAAGCGAGAGAAAGAGCGGAGAACCGGCGCAAACTCCTGTACTCGGAAGGTGTTAGTGGAGCATTAAGGAAGATCCAGCAGTTGCAACTGAAGGACCGGCCCGTGCCCCCGCACCTGTGGAAGAGTCTAAGCCAAGCGCAGAACGCGAAGCATTTGCTGCCCACTTTACCGGACCCGGGCCCTGGGCAATACAAAGTGATTCCTGTTCGTTCCAAAGGTCTGAAGCGGACGATGGGCTCTGTACCAAAAGGCGTGACGCTGCTGAATCCGCTGGCGAGCCCGCCGCGCCCGCCGCCGGGGCCCGGCGCCTACTTGCCTTTGACCTCTCAAAAAAAGACGAGCGGCTATTCCTTAGTCGGGAAGGACCGCCGGGTCGGCGCGCGTGGTAAGCTGCCGAAGGCCAAGGCCCCGAGCCTGTTGCGGCAGATCAACGCCGGTTTGGAGGGGTTCGAGGAGGAGGAGGACCCGGACGCCTGGACAAAACTAGAGTACTGGTTCCCCCCCAAGATTGTGGAAAGGCAGCTCGTGCCCCCCGCCGACGCGCCGACGCCCCGCGTTTCGGCCCGCGCGCCCGCGCCCGCGCCTGGCGCGGCTGCGTATTCGTCGCTGGCATCTATCCGCGCGCCGGCACCGGCACCCGGCGCAGCTGCGTACTTACTGCTGATTTCGGCCCGCGCGCCGGCGCCGGCACCCGGCGCGGCTGCGTATTCACCGCTGATTTCGGCCCGCGCGCCCGCGCCCGACGACGACCGGTCGCTCGCGACGGCGGCGACGGCGCCGTCGCGGTACGTGGTCGACGACGACGACAAGTCGCTCGCGACGGCGGCGACGCCGCGCGCCGCGGTCGCCGAGCGGTCGCCGCCGAAGGTCGCGCCGGAACCAGAAGCTGAACCTGAACCGGAGCCCGAACCTGAGCCAGAACCAGACCTCCGAATATCCGCGGCCATCGGGGACACCGACGTCGACGCGGCCATCGACGCGGCGTTGGCGGCGCGCGGCGGCGCGGCGGCCGCCGCGCCGGACGCGGCCGCGGACGACGACGACGAGACCGACCCCGACGACGAGGCCGACGACGAGGAGTCCGAGGAAGAGGATGAAGACGAGGACGACGAGAATGATGACGAGGACGACGACGAGGAGGATGACGACGAAGAGGATGACGACGACGACGACGACGACGACGAGTGATTCGCCCCGTAGGTGTGAGGTATCACATCTTCCGGTAGGCTTGTGCTCCTGTAAAATTTTGTGTGATCCGTAGTTGCCGCGTTGGCGTGGTGGAGTGAAGTCTATTCAAGTTACTATGCACACAGGGGGGGGCGTCACTCGTCCGACGCGCACGACACGCGCCGGCCCTCGCCCAGCCCGGCCACGTTGCCCGTTTGTATAAGACGCGCGTGGAGCATCGCGGCGGGCGGCAGGTCGCTCGTTTTCAACGCCGCCAGGGCGCCCGCGAGCGGTCCTTCCTCCGCCGCGACCACGTCCACGAGGATCGCGCGCAAATCGCCGAGCGTGGCCACGTCCTCCCGCGCGAGCACGTCGTGGCGCGCTATGCGGTTCGTGAAGACGACAGCATGCATCGCGCCCCGCAGCTTGCGCCGCGCGTTCCACGCGGGCTTCTTTTTGGGGGAAACGGGCGCGACCCTCGCGGCGCGCTTGGCCATCGCTTGGTCGAAGAGGGCCTTCGCCAACGCGGCGCGCGCGCGCGGCGCGGCTTTGGCCATGGAGACATTGAGTTCTTGTTCTAGCGATTGCCGTTTCAAGGCCAGGCTCAGCGCGCCCTCGACGATGGGGATGGCCCCGGGCGCCACGAGCCACCGGCTATTGTTCAAGGAGCTGGACTGCTGAGAGAATTGGTATATATGATCCAAGCGGTGGCGCATGCGGTGTAGGCTATTGCGCACGTCTACTACCGACCCTAGGCGACCCCAGGGAGACCTCTGGACCACGAATCGACCGCATTCCACTGGCGCGACTGACCACTTCAGCACCGCGAATCAAGAAATTATTTTTTTCGCCCTCCAGTAAGCGTTCTATTGATCTCTTTGGACCAGTATCTAACCGAACGATACTCAAACAACTGCATGTCGTTTCACAAAAGCGCACGGGTTTTTCGCGCAGAGCGCAAAAGCCACAAAAGGACACCTCTGCCGCCACAGTGCACGCTGTGACAGCGGTTTGGTTAAAGCAGCCACCAATATGCCGTTTGTCCAGTAGCTGCAGCGCCCTTTCTGATGCCTACGCATACCCATTGCAAAGTTGCTGCACCAAAATGGCACACACACACTTCCTCCCTGCTTATGCAGAAGCATTCGTCATCGTTCATAAATAATGCGTCATCGCTCGTAGGATCACGTGGCTGCCCAAGGCGTGTCGAAACGCAGCGGTGCGGCAACAGGTCGCCGAGGCGGTCATCAAAGCGATCTGCTCCGTGACAGCCTCCGAGACGACGGCGGACAAGGTCGTCGTCCGCGCGACCCCGCGCTGCAGCAATCACGTGGGCGTAACCGACGCGCCGGTGCCGCCGCCCGAGAGACGCGTGGACGTCGCACTTCACTCGCGAGCGTCGCGGCGACGGCGCGGGGACGCACCCACCCAGACGCCACCGACGCGACTCACCGGCCGCCCGCGCAGGCTTCGGCGAGTCCACGGACGCGTTCCCGCAGCCGCGCGGCTTCTCCGCGAACCCGGCGCTGCAGGGCCACCCGTCCCCGAGCAGCGAGATCGGCATCGGCAGCGACGACCCCATGCCAAAATAGGTAGCCTTAGACTATTACCCGATTCCCGATTCATTCGTTCATTCACTACTGTAGGTCGCGGTCCTCCCGATCCTCGCGCACCTGCAGCGGGCGACCTTCTAACTGACTATCGTTCAGCTCCAGGATGGCGCGCCGCGCGTCCTCCGGGGCCTCGAACTCGACGATGCCGCAGCCGCGGCTGATGAGCTTCGCGTGGACCACCGACCCAACAGGCTTGAAGTGGTCCTTCAGGGTCTGCCAGGACGTCGAGAACTTGAGGTTGCCCACATAGACGCGCTTCCCGACGCGCACGGTCCCGCCCTCGTTCGACTTCATGCGCTTCCGCGCCTGGGCCGGCTTCGCCTGGTCCTCTCTGACAACAATATTACGGCCGTCGAGTTCGGTATTGGCCTTGCGAGAAATAGCGTTTGACGCGTCCTGGGCGGTCTCGAACTCCACAGTGCCGTACCCCCTATTGACGTCCGCCCGCGCCACGCGCCCGCAGTCCTTGAAGTGGTCCTTGAGCTGCTGCCACGTCGTCTGGTAGTTCAGGTTGCCCACGTACAGCTTCTTTCCTACTGTATGAACGTCATCATTGCGTTCTCGTTTCTTCTTCTTCGCCGGCTGTTGTTGGGGCTTCTCCTCCTCCCGGTCCTCCCGTACTAGTAACTTCCGGCCGTCGAGCTCCCCGTCGTGCATGGTGGCGATGGCGTTCTGCGCGTCCTGGGGCGACCCGAACTCGACGACGCCGCAGCCCATGCTGCGGCCGGTCCGGCCCTCGAGGACGCGCGCGTGCACCACGTTCGCACAGGTCGCGAAGTGGTCCTTCAATTGCTGCCACGTCGTCTCGTACTTCATGTTGCCGACGTAGACGCGCGCGCTCGCGTCGTCGTCGCCGCCGCCGCCGCTCGCCTTCTTCCGCGGCGGCTGCGACGTCTTCTTCGGCCGATTCGCTGCGATGGCCTCGTCAAGGCTCATGCCGAGGCCGAGGGGCTCGCCGTCATCTAAGGCGGGCGCCGAGTCGTAGGCGGAGAAGGTGTCGAGGCCGTCCACGTCCATGGTTACGCTGCACGGAGGTTACGGAGCTCGTTTGGCAGCTTAAAATATTCGGCGCCACCTGTCAAAACCCGTTTTGTCCACTCTATTGATGTATCGAATGTATCGAGCTATGTATCGGTTATATCGGTTATGTATCGGTCGCCATACAGACACCTCTAGGCCCTCGCAAACGCCAGCCAGAGGTGCGCCACCCGCCGTCCCTGTCGGGTTGCTCGATGCATGCATGACATTACAGCTGTATTGTGCCGATACCATTGTCTATCTGAACCAGGCAGCCATCGAGTAATGTCGGGTTACGTTGGGGCAGCTTCCATCGATGCGTGCTCGGGCATCGAGGCTTGCCGTGACAGCCACCACCAGCATGCTGTGCCGAACGCCTCCCCAAAGATGGGGAGTAGTGATTGACTCGTCGAGCGCGCGCACGCTTCAGTCATAAAGCCATGGGCAGCCTGCGCCGCGCCCTCGTCGCAATTTATTATGCGGCCCGCTGCGCGGCGGACACCCCACCGACCGTGGTCATGTACGAGACGCGAGGCCTGGACGATCCGACGACCTACTGGCGCGCGAGTTATGAGCTGGCCAGTAGGTACGCCGCCGCGCACGGCCACAATTTTGTCATGTATACCCTACCCAAAGGGATGCCACGCCTCGACGCCTGCGACGGGTCGCGCTTAGGCCCGTACTGGGGCAAGGCCGCCGCGGCCGTGCAGGCGTCCCTGGACTTTCCCCACGCCAAGTTCTTCCTCCTGCTCGATTCTGACGCTGCGGTGTCTACCACACCAACGAAAACCGGCGACCGGTGGAGCGATAGAAGTCTAACGCAGATCCTAGAAGCTACAGCGGGCTGGCCTTCTTCCGGCTCCCCGATTCTCGTGAACCAGGCCGACCGCACGTACTGGCACAGGAGAGCTCCCCAAAATACCACGGGCTGGCGCTATTTACTCAACTCGGGGACCTTCGCCTGGCGCGGCGCCAAGGGAGCTGAGTTCATGAAAGCCTTCTGGCGCAAAGCTTCTTCATATGACACCCGGGGGCGCAACGCCCTGGGCCTCGACTTCACGCGGGCCTGGCCCCAGGACCAGTACGGCCTGAACGCCGTCGTGAACGCAAAAGAGTGGGTTCATGACATCCAGGTCGTGCCCCATCCCGCAACGTATGCGGCAGACTACGCGACCTACAAGGCTTCTGTCTCCCTTAAGCACCGGCCGCCCTGGCCCTGCCTCTCGGGCCTGCCGCGCTCGCGCTGCGTTGTTGATCACTATTGTCAACACGCCAAGCACAAGCTCGGGCTCGTCGACGCCGCCAGGCGGGCGGGGGTTTCGTCCCAAAGCGTGGCCTTCGAACACGCGCGGGCGCTGCCGCGGCGGGGCGAGGGCGGCTTCTGGGGCGCGTGCGACCGGTAACTTGTGTTTGTAGTAGCCCCTTTGTCTTTTATGTAAGAGGATACTTCCGTCTAAGCCGCCGCCAAACCGGCGAAGATGCACGTGTACGGGTTTTCGATTTCCCATACGACTGAAAATATTGTGAACAGTCGGCCACACTGCCGTCATGGCTATCAGCGAGCATAGGCGTTCTATGCGTCGCTAACCACAGCCAGCCTACGCCCACTCCATTCCCTCACCGCCGCGCGCACAGAGCAGCGGCGCAACTTGCAGCGCGCACCCACAGCGCAGCCGCAGCGATCCGGAGCTCGGTCTCTCGCTCCATATAAACACGGCCTACAGCTCAACATGCGCCGCTCCTCGTCGCGGGCGGACGTGTCCCCCAAGATGCCCAAGTCGCTCGGCTTCCGCAGCCGCCGCAAGCGCCGCAGCAACCGCCTCGCGAAGGTGGCGGCGGTCATCGTCGGCGCCTACGCGCTCTTCGCCCTCTATTTCTACTACCGCGCCACGCCAAGAGAGCGGGGCCCGACGCTGCGCGGCAATAAAGCGCAAAAGCCGCCGCTGCCCCGCGCGCGTGTGGCGCTCGCTTTACCGTACGTGGGCCCGCGCCTGCCGCCCTTCTTCAAGGCCTTCGCGCGGAGCTGCCGGAACGCCGAGGGCGCCGTGG
>Ga0114994_10004504_pt1 | contig 10128 bp, 12 predicted proteins | sample ArcticOcean_MG_C_9_FD_87043 | JGI IMG/M metagenome (GOLD analysis project Ga0114994, IMG submission 87043) | Marine microbial communities from western Arctic Ocean - ArcticOcean_MG_CB2_152 | ecosystem: Environmental > Aquatic > Marine > Oceanic | place: Arctic Ocean: Canada Basin | collected... | reverse complement strand
TTAATAGACATAATGACGGAGGTTGCGCTAATGCACGCGCGCTTCCCGACGAACATTACGCACCAATCCACGATTAAATATCTTGATTATTCGGTATATTTTGATGTGAATCCTGTAGCCATTTTGGATACAATCGTCTTCAGTTAAATCATACAACATCTACCCATTATAATATGAATAACTAATTAATTATATTATACACCTTGTAGTTTGTTCATCTTTTCAAGACGCTCAATTGTTTTGTCCAGATTACTCTTGGCTTCTAACCCAGTTTCCAGATAGCCAGTGTTGGGCGACTCTTCATTTTTCTTAATATCGCGATATACAAGATCTATTTTCTTGACTATCGCGTCAACTTGGCTCTTATTATTTACGATTTCAACCGAGAAATCAATGTTCTCGGTAAGGAGCGAGATTGCGAAATATATTAGGAACCTGCGACGCTTTGTGACACCGCTGGTGAACTTTATAGAGAATATAGAGAGGAGCGACTTGATAACTTTGTCTATGGCTTCGTTTTTGCGTGCGGTGCTCTCTTTTAGAATGGCGTCCCATATTAACCACACTGGATCCATCTGATACTTGTCTTGAACGGCGGCAAATCCGCGTCGTTCACAGAGGCATTTCTCCTTTCGTTTTTTACAGAGGGATTCGTATTCCAGCAGCCACTCTAGCCAGTAGCAGGCACTCACCGCATTTTTAGAGGCGCGCGTGAGATGATACGCGAGTTCGTTTACCGCGATGAAGAGCTCTTTTGGATCGGTTTTCAAGAATATTCGCTGTGCGTAATTGACCGAAGGTGCTTTTAATTTAGAAGCGATAAATGTCATATCAAATTCCTCCTGCTTCTTAATTTTAACCGGTTCAAACGTGTGCTTTTTCCGGGAGAAACAGAGCACGGCTATAATCTCGGCGAATAATTGTCGTATTTTAGGATTATTGCGCAGTCGCAATTCGTTGTCTACGTAGCCGTTGGAGACAATCGTCTTGAAATTCTCAAATCGCATAGCAATATAAATAGGAAGACGTGGATTTCCTAAATGAATAAAGCGACTCACATATAAAATTATTGCCTCCCATAGGTCGAACGAATGGCCTGCACAAAGGAGCTCGCCTCCCCAGTAGCAGGCGGATTCTACCTTTCCAGAAGCGAGACACGTGAGCAATTCTTTTTTCACCTTTGTCTTTTGAAATTTAGAAAAACTAATACCCTTGAATTCCTTCTGTGCTCGTTTGTCGTTAATATCGGTATTGCTCATATACTACAAATAAATACAATAAAACGATTTCTTATACATATATCTATATATGAAGCTTTTGAAAGAGATAAGTAAATTGATGAAAGAGTTACATAAATTCGCTTCGTTTAAGAAATTCGGTAAACTTCCCTTGTGGGAGCGTCTCTTTTATTTGTCTTTTGGAACGCTATTACTAGTTGTTCTGATAAACAAGGCCCATGATGTCCTTGGAATAAAAGAGGGTTTTGAACAGACTGGCGAATTTGTAGTTAAGAAGGGTGCCGTGGAAATATATGACGAGTTTTACGTGAGCATCTACGATGACTTGGTCTACCACAAGGGCAAGAATAATTGCGAGATGAATATCATAAAAAAAATGACGACTCTGGACGCGAATAGTCGTGTTTTGGACATCGGTTCGGGAACAGGTCATCATGTCTCGCTATTTAACGAAACGACTAAAAATGTGGAGGGAATGGATATATCACCCGCGATGGTGAGCAAGGCAAAAGAGAACTATCCTGAATGTAATTATCGCGAAGAGGACGCCAACAATACGATGGCGATTCAGGGTCAATCAATGACTCACATTACTTGTCTCTACTTTACGATATATTACATTGAGAATAAGCAAGTGGTTCTCAAAAATTGCTACGACTGGCTGATGCCGGGTGGTTACTTTATCGTTCATTTAGTAGACCGCGATAAATTTGACCCGATCCTGCCTGCTGGCGATCCCTTTAAGATGGTCTCGCCGCAGAAATATGCGAAGGAGCGCATTACATCAACAGTTGTTAAATTTGACGGTTACGATTACAAATCGAATTTTGAGATGGTTCAAAATGAGCCAATAGCAATAATGAATGAAGAGTTTAAGAATAGAAATGACGGCAGTATTCGCAAGAACGAGCACAAAATTCATATGCCGCTACAGAAGGACATTATCTCAATGGCGAAGGATATCGGATTCGTAATGCTTGACTACGATGAGCTTGATGAGTGTGGATATATGAATCAATATATCTATGTTCTGCAGAAACCAGAGTAATGAGAATATAATATATTATATTAATTATTTAATTTATATTACTTTAATTTACTTTACTTTACTTTACTTTACTTTACTTTACTTTACTTTACTATACTTTACTATACTTTACTATACTTTACTTTAACCAATAATTTGGTTGCTGAGAGTACTGGATGATGCTAATTCGCGAAGAAGTTTGAGCTTTATCTTATCTGTTAATGTTGATGTTGTTGAGCCTGCGATTTTAATGTATCGCTCGCGAAGTTGGTCGTTCAGCATCCAATCAGGATAAAGACGCTCAAATTCGCGCGTCCATTGTTTCTGTATACCATATTCGGCATTTTTAATAAGTTTCTCTCCATTATCCTCCTCCCAACCCTGCGTCTCGTCCTTTACAAACCACTCTTTGCGCTTAAAGTTCGCACAGTGGAATGGTCGCTCTGTTAGAGAAAGAGGTTTAAGATTTTGCAGAACAACGTCAGATATACATTCTTGTTTGCTCTTGGTGAGGTCGTCCATCGTTATCAATAGCTGATTTGCGAAATTCTGTATGGACATTGCATCGCTACATTTGTCATTAAGATACATCTGAACGTTGATAATGTTGTTGTTGCTATTTATGTTGGTGCTATTTATGTTGGTGCTATTTATGTTGGTGCTATTTATGTTGGTCTGGTCTGCTAATTTTGGGATAATGTCTTTTAACATTCCCATTAGCTCGGTCTGTGTCTCCATAATAGTTGTCACCTCGTTTTTTTCTTTATAATCACATACCTTATTGTGTCTATAAAAACTGGAATCATGCATATATGATTTCCCACATCTGCATTTAAATTTAGAATTTTTTACTAGCATTTTACTAGCATTATGTTTTCTGCTCTCAAGATGTTTTTTAAAATCTCCTTTTCTCTTAGCAGTATAATCACATTTTTCACAGCGAAATAATTTGTTAGAATTTTCTACTAGCATTTTTCTATATATATGCTAGTAGAAAATTCTAAATCATTTTAAAAAAACATTGAAAATATGGCAAATTTAGAGGCAAAAAAACCTTACCATAAAATACCTACATAGATTTATACCTACTAACCGATAATTTTCCTACATCATCTAGACAATTATATTTAAAAAAAATTTTTTTTTTATTTTTTCAATTCTATTTTTTCAAATCCAGTTTTTTCTTTTTTTTTTTTGGATTTTTTAAAATAGAATTGAAAAAAATAAAAAAAAATTTTTTTAAAGTTAAAATCTAATAAATATCAACTATATATTATATAATGTGGTATATATACACCATAGTAATAATATGTTTTATATTTCTTATGCTAAAAGCGTATCTTAAGGTAAGAGATCCTTTCTGGCATAGCCAGCCAGTTCACCACATATATGATATATTTTCCAGATTCAGGAACAACACTGTGATAAATACGCAATTGACTCCCGCAAATCAGTATGTTAATATAATTAACGTGAAAACAACTCGGGTGGCAGACATGAGCGATGAAGATATTAAAAAGGCATGTGATTTTATATGCACTAATTTCCTGAGAGATAATGATTATATAGAATATAAACCAACAAAGGATAATATTATGGGTAATCTTACGGCGGCGAACAACCCTTCGTATATCAATGTATATAAGCACCAAACTGTGCGATACAACGCGGATACGAAGAAATATGACGACGAAGATGAGTATTATTCGGCGATGACTGCACGACCGCTCAACATAACTATGGACGGAGTTGCGCCATTTCCAAGCTATTATGTGGATCACCTTTGCGTATTGTCCGAAATGCGCGGCAAGGGCGTCGCCGCTAAATCGATACAGACCTTCTATTACAACGTTAGTCGCGACAATCCCAAGATAAACACCTATATTTTTAAACGTGAAGGCCGTCTTACGGGAATTGTTCCTTTGACGATTTTCAACATCAAGGCCTTCAAGGTGATTAACATTCCAAATATCTCATTCCCACACGACGCATACAAGCTGATAAAGATTACTAGAGAGAATATACCTATCTTCGTAGAATTTGTAAACCGAAAAAAAAACACAATGAAGTGTACTATTCTTCCAGAAATAACGAGTCTTCTCAATAATATCAAACTCAATAATATGGCGATATATGGTATTTTTTTACACGGAGACTTGATTTCATCATATATATTTCGCGACGCCGCGACATTCTACTTAAAAAAGAGAACCAGTGAGTTACTTTGTTCCGCGGAAGAATGCGACACTAATATATTTGTTGCTGGATTTACACAGGCTATTCACCAACATTGCAAAGAGACCAGCTCTGATAATTTAATAATGGACGAGACTAGCGCAAATATCATCATAACAAACTATTTGTCAAAAGTAAATATAACCCCATTTATGATAACAAACGGAGCTTACTATTTCTATAATTATATAGCTCAGTCAATGTCCCCGTCTAAATGTTTTATTCTTGCTTAATAAATTATGTTGTTCACTATAACGGCATAATTTATATGATTTATATGATTTTAATTTAGCATAGTCGTTGTTTAGCGCATATATTTACCTGCTCTAGCAAATGAGTCTGTTACGAAAATCAGGAAAATACCCAGAAAGGAATATAGAATTAATTCCTCAGTCACATGTCCGCTCTTTTCATCCTTCTGCTCCTCTAAAAGAAATAGTATTTTATCTAATTTGGTGAGCAGATTATTATCGTTTGAAACGGGTTGTTCGCTCATCTGTGTGTAATATGGGATATGGTTTTTAAAGTAATTGTCGGCTTGACTGCTTTCCAGAGTGGTAAACTCTTCAATATTTACAGGCTTATCGTCGAATCCAGCGGGTTTAGGGCCAGAATCACTCGCTACTTCTTCTTCGGATGTTTCAGATTTAGCAAGTGGCGGCGGAGCGAAATTACCCATATTTGATTCGGACCCAGCCTCTTCATTTTTATGAATTTCAGATATCATATTAGAAACGTTTTCTTTTAGAGGGTCTTTACCCTTCTTTATGGTTTTAGTTTTCCCTTTTTTCCTTCCCGGACTAATAGGCGCCATTGATTCAGTATCATCATAAGGAGCAGCACATAACGCTAAATAACTCATCTTGTCTATATGAAAATAAGATATTATTATTTTGAAAACCTCCTTATAAAATCTCAATATAGTCTATATGAATGATAAAACTGAAATTATAGTGTTAGTCGTAGTATTAGTTCTAATATATACTCGCCCATCTGCTTTAGTAAGATTTAGCTCAACGTTCATAGGCAAGCTAATCCTCCTTGCTGCGGTCGTGTTGTCGTCACTAGTTAGTCCGTTATCTGGATTACTAATCGCTACATTAATGGTGTTATATACTGAGCAAAATTACGAGGGGTTCAAGGAAGGATTACTAGCTTGGAATAATAGTCTAATTGTTAATGGAGAATATGGCACCGGAGATACAGATATAATGTTGGAATATGATATTGACAATCACGATAAAATAACTGAATATGTAACTGATATGAATGCTGGAAAATATGATATTATAAATGAATCGTTGTTTGATTATCAAACCAGAATAAAGAGTGCGACTGTAGAAGGATTACAAATTGAATTATTACCAGATGTAACTATTAAGAATAGTGATTTAACATATGGATCTGAGGAAGATATTACAATTCAATTAATGGAGAATGGTGAAACAAATTATACTGATGTGGCAACAGGTAAATTTCAAATTGATGCAACGAATAAAAATAAGGACATTAGTATTTTTCATATCACGACTGATAAATTAATATATAAAAAACTTAAGGCAAATAACGATTTAGCAGAGATAAAAAATATTGTGGGCGATTTTAATCCTACCATATTACGTGTAAAATTAGGTAATATTACTTATGACATTAAATCAACAAAACTAATAATATCGGTAACAATATCTAACGGAATAAAAAAAGAGGTATCATCTACCACTGGTCAAAAGGTAACAATAGTAGAGCACTCGCATACACATGGTCACGTTGAGACATTTGAAGGCATGGATGGAGAAGAGACAGCGGAAAAGGAAAAAGATGAAAAGGAGGGCGATGAAACAAAGGATGCGATTAAGAATATTATGGATAACCTTGATATAGATGGGATTATGGATATTGTTAAAAAAGGATCGGATAAAAAAGAGGGTTTCTTTTCGGGCGAGAAAAAAAACGTAGGTGAGGTTGCGGGTGCTTTTGCCGGCGAATCATATGAGAGCGAAATAACCGGTGTTGCAGAATGTACAACGACGATATGTGAGCGTATTCACCGCGAGGAACAGCTTATCAGACCAGTTAATTCAAACGAGGAGCTTCAGCGTGTCTAAATAAATACTTTATTACATATATAATGAATTTTACATATGCAATTAATTTTTGGGTTGTATTATTAATGTTTTTAGCGGTATTACTTCTCTCTATAACCGTAACGCAGACACGCGAGGAATTCATATCTATGGGGAATTACAATATATACAAACGCTATAGGAAGGGTGGTAAGAGATTACGACGTAGATTTAATAAGAATTTGAAAATAACCACAAAAAAACTGGTTCCTATTTTGAAAAGACAAATAGACAAATTAAGTTTAATTTCTCTCTAATATTTAATGTTGGCTGCGTTAAATAAATCAGTAGCTTCACTAAACAATAGTAAATTTATTCTTGGCGTAACAATGCTTTTGCTTAATGTGGGGTCGCGTTATGTGGAGCTCGGATTTAGCAAAACACAAGAGCAGGCCCTTCGCAATGGGCTCGGACGCGAAATATTCATCCTCGCAGTCGTCTTTATGGGAACACGCGACATAATCACATCTATCCTGATGACCGCGGCGTTTATCATACTTGCTGATTACGCTCTTAACGAGCGCAGCAATTTCTGCGTTCTACCAGAGAGTATGAAGAGAATATCGGAGGTAGTAGACAGGAATAACGACGGTATAATATCTCCAGAAGAGGAGGAGAAGGCGATGGGACTGCTAAGAAGGGCGGAGAAGCAGAAGAATTTCCAGAAGCAAGCCGAATACGTTAGCTACATGAACAAATTCTAACAAAGTTTAAACAACGAACTCTATATATGATATATGGAGTATAATCTATTAATAATATTAATTTTAGATATAATATTATTCATATATGCTGTTGTAAACAGCGAATATACTATCTTAATCTAGAATTAAAATCAAAATACGCAAATAAAATCTAATATCAATTTAATATAAGATTATGGAGTTTAAAATTCCTAAAGAATTAGAGATAAGGTTAAAAATTAATGGTTTTGATGATTCAGATATTGGCGACAAAATATTCAAACCTAAATATGTAGATGAAAAACTAGGAGATAAATTATATTTTACGTATAATTATGAACTATCATCCACCAATTTGGATAAAGTGGATTTAAAAGGAGATAAAGTGGATTTCAAAAATGACGTAGATAAACATCGTTATATTCTTTCTAGTAAATCTAAAATGCGTGATTTTATGGTTAAAATGCAACTAGGAGACAAAGGAGCAAAGGGGGCGCGATATGCCGAACAGAGCGTTAAAGAGGCACAGAAAAAATTTGACGAGGCAAAAGAAAAACAGAGCAAAGAAGAATTATTAGAAGAGCAAAAAAATATAGAAGGAAAATTACAAACTGCGAAACAGTCAAAAGAAGGACTAGAAAAAGAGATAACAAACATAAAAGAAAAATTAGAACCTTCAAAAGAGGATAAAGAAAAGAACATAGAAAATGTTAAAGAAAAACGGGAGAAGGAAAAAGAGATAGCTAAATTGGAAGAAGAATTAGAAGCAGCAACTGCGGGGATTACAAAATTAAAGGATTTGGAAGAAACATTAACAGCAGCAAAAGAGACAAAAGAAAGATTGGAAAATGGTCCGACCGATGCCGATGTTAAGTCTAGAAGCGAAATCGTAGAAACAAATTTAAAGTTTATATTAAAGACATTTTTCGCAAATAAAACAAATATCAAAATATCCCCTAATAATTTTATCATTTACTCTAGCGGAATTGGTGAAGGTAAAGTAGAGGATGCCAAAGATACTGATAAAAAAGGAAGCAAAAAATCGCAATTAATAAGGCTAACAACGACCTTTAATATCAAAATATTTGAGAAGAATGATAAGGTTGGTGTGCTTGATATGGTAAAGGTTGGGTGCAAAGAGCGTGCCGAGCGGATAGAAAAAGACGTATTTGAGCTTTTGGGAATAAGCGTTGATTTATTTCAGAATTCAAATGTATATAATCCGGTGAATATTTTGAACAAACTCCGGGAAGATTCTAGTAAGAAGGACACCATTAGAGAAGAACGCATTCGCGTGGCAAAAGAACGAGAAATAGAGAGACGCGAAGAGAAAGCAGTAAAGAAGGAGGCGAAGGCTCAGGCTAAAGAGGATGAGAGGAAACTTGATAGAGTAAAAAATAAAAAACTAAGTAACGAGGATGAAGAGGATGAGGATGATGAGGATGATGATAGCGACGATGATGAGACCGACTATAAAAATCCAGAAGAAGTTGCAAAGCAGGTTAAGCGCCTCTCAGAAGATAACAAGAAAGAAAAAAAGAAGAGGAGGAAGAGGGGAAAAGAAGGGAAAGGAACAGAAAACGAGGATGAATCGGAAAAAGAGGATGAACCAGAAAAAAAGGGCGGACAGAAAGGGGGTTATAAATACAGAGGAAAATCTCCGCGTAAAGCTAAGAAAACCCGAAGGAAAACCCCCAAATCAAAACGCAAAACCCGGCGTAAATATAGATGATGCCAAATTAATATTATTAATATTATTAATATTAATAAAATTGAAATGTATTAAAATTATACTTCAATAGTTATAAAAGAAACTATATGAAAATGCGGACCTTATTCTGTGCTGCACTAATTTCTCAGTCTGGCTCTGTACCTATCTATCGCGTTGTTCGCATAAACTATAAGATCATGAAGCGCAAAACCGCACGATTTGTCGGACCGTTGTATAACCGAGTTATTAATTATGATGCGAGTGTGTATAACGATAATGTTCAGAAAAACATCAAGGAGAACTATGATTCGTCTAAACACACTACGAGACGCATGTTCTATGAGCGCACCGAGATGCTAATGAAAAATCAAAACGAAATTATTGACCGAAGTGTTTCCATTATCAGCGACAACATTGTGAACGAGTTATTGTATATAATGAAAGTGTATCATCTTACTAACGACGATATTAACAGCTATATGTATATTTTGGTATATGAAGTAATGTGGGTAGGCTATAAATTAATGCGAATCAATATGAAGTCTAAAACCGATGTAGCACGGGATACCGAAGAGGCAAAGAAAGACACGAATCTCTTGTATCAGCAGGTAATTATTAATATATTGCTTTACGTATTAATCAAAAATCTCATTATGAACTCTTTAATACATACACTAAATAATAACTAGTATAAAATAGCATTCTATGGTTCTTTAAAAAGAGTGTTAATCTCGTCGGTTTCTTTTTCCTCCTCACTCTTGTATACTATGGTATTCTGAGAAAGTATAATCTCCTCGTCATCACTATAATCATCGTTGTTGATATTCATTATTTTGTATTGTTTGTATGGAGATATAATAGCTTACGTCAATCAGAATGAATTTCATATTACCTTTTTCGTTTCGTTTTTTTTAGTTTAGTTTTTTTTAGTTTAGTTTTTTTTAGTTTCGTTTTTTTTAGTTTCGTTTTTTTTAGTTTCGTTTTGGATGTTTTTTTGTGAGTTTTAGCCCCCCTAGCTAAGAACGCAGAAACGGAAGGTATAGTTTCACGTATACTTCTTGTAAATAATGGAAATATATCTTCAATCGCTGTCCAACAATTAAACCCACCT
>Ga0114994_10004501_pt1 | contig 10130 bp, 7 predicted proteins | sample ArcticOcean_MG_C_9_FD_87043 | JGI IMG/M metagenome (GOLD analysis project Ga0114994, IMG submission 87043) | Marine microbial communities from western Arctic Ocean - ArcticOcean_MG_CB2_152 | ecosystem: Environmental > Aquatic > Marine > Oceanic | place: Arctic Ocean: Canada Basin | collected... | reverse complement strand
TCATCATGATGGCCACATAGCTAATTGCCTTACAAACCAGTAAACGAGAAATGGCAATAGTAAAACCACAACCACCAATTTAGATACTAATTATTTAGATACTCAATTAATGTGAATAAAAATATTAAGGATATTTTTTATGTTTCATTCATTCAAAAAGAAATTTAATTCCACCTTATTGACATTCTTATTAATGGTCACACTTGGCCTAACAGGTTGTTCCACGATGACAGAAATACGAGCATCAGATGCGCTTGTAAATGCCGCAGCACGTACATTAAACACACTTAAAAGTCGCGCTGACCTCGACCAATTTAATGCTGAACTACAAAAAGCTGCCGGAGTTGCAATCTTTCCCTCAGTTTATAAGGCAGGGTTTTTTATAGGTGCGGAAGGTGGTAATGGACTTTTAATAGCTAAAGATACAAATGGACATTGGGGATACCCCGCTTTCTACACATTAGCCTCCGGCAGTTGGGGCTTTCAAATGGGAGGTCAAAAATCAGGGATAATATTTATCATAAGAAACCCTGGCGCCGTTGCAGCACTGATTAAACATCAAGGCAATGTATCAGCAGGTGTGGGTGTCGCAGTTGGTAGCATAGGGGCCGGTCTCAAAGGAGCAATTACTACAAACCTTGGCGCAGACATTATTGCCTATAGTGAGTCGAAAGGCTTATACGGCGGGTTTTCATTAGGAGGCTCTGCACTTGTTCGGCGCAACGATTTGAATTCGGAATATTATGGTGGACAAGTGGAACCGAAGGCTATTTTGCTCCAGCATGCACACCAAAACCCTCAGGCCGATGTTTTACGGCATAATTTGCGGGAACAAAGGTAGACTTTGAAATCAAACGCTTGGCCTTAGATAATATCTTTGGCACATAGTTGAGCGCGCCCATATTTAATAAATCAACAACAGTCAGTCCACATATGAACCAGACAAAGCCAGCAGCTAACCCTAAAAATACAAGCAAGGATGACGCACCCCGTGATTTTATTAGGGACATTGTCCATGAAGATATAAACGCCGGCCGACACTCATCTGTTGTGACTCGTTTTCCTCCAGAACCGAACGGGTACCTTCATATTGGGCATGCTAAATCTATCTGTTTAAATTTCGGCATCGCACAAGAATTCTCTGGACAGTGTCATCTGCGGTTTGACGACACAAATCCATCCAAAGAAGAGCAAGAATACATAGATGCTATTCAAAAAGATGTCCATTGGCTGGGCTTTGATTGGGGCGAGCATCTCCACTACACCTCCGACTATTTTGAGCAACTTTTTAATTGGGCAGAACATTTGATCATACAAGGCATGGCATATGTGGACGATTTAAACGCGAATGAAATTCGAGAATATCGTGGATCCTTAACTACACCAGGTAAGAACAGTCCCTATAGAGAGCGGCTAGTTGAAGAAAATCTTACCCTCTTTCATGAAATGCGTGCCGGTAAATTTGAGAACGGTACTAAAGTCTTGCGGGCGAAAATTGATATGGCCTCCGGAAACATCAATTTACGTGATCCGGTAATTTATCGGATCATACATGCCAAACATCCGCGGACCGGCAACGATTGGTGTATTTATCCAAACTATGACTTTGCTCATGGCCAATCGGATGCTATCGAAAAAATTACGCATTCGATTTGCACCTTAGAATTTGAGGACCACCGACCACTTTATGATTGGCTGATCCAAATCTTACCGGTACCGTCCGAGCCTCATCAGTATGAATTTGCGCGGCTAAATTTGACGTATACGGTTCTCTCTAAACGCCGACTAATGCAGCTTGTGACTGAAGGTTATGTTTCAGGATGGGATGACCCGCGCATGCCAACAATTAGTGGCTACCGACGACGCGGCTATCCAGCGGCTGCGATCCGAGACTTTTCCGGCCGCATTGGTGTTTCCAAATCGAATGCTGTAGTTGAAGTTCAGTCCCTGGAAGCCTGCGTACGTGAGGATTTAAATCAAAATTCACACCGTCGGATGGCCGTTTTGAATCCGCTAAAAGTCGTCATAGAGAATTATCCCAAAGGCCAAACTGAAGAGGTTGAAGCCAAAAACAATCCAAATGATGAAGATGCGGGTAGTCGTAAAGTGCCATTTAGTCGAGAATTCTACATAGAACAAGACGACTTCATGGAAGACCCGCCCAGCAAATTTTTTAGATTAAGTCCTGGGCGTGAAGTACGGTTGCGCTACGCTTACTTTGTGACCTGCACAGACATAATTAAAGATGAGGCCGGTAAAATAATTGAACTTCGATGCACATACGACCCGGAGACAACAGGCGGCAATGCACCCGATGGACGTAAGGTCAAAGGAACCATTCATTGGGTCTCAGCTGATCATGCTGTGGATGCGACCATTCACCAATATGGTTATCTGTTTACTGAAGAAGTTCCGGGTGCTACTGGTGATTTTCTCGAAGATATCAATATCAATTCACACACAATTCTTTCAAACTGCAAATTAGAACCCGCTTTAAAAGACGCGCCCATGGGCGAGACCATACAGTTCGAACGTCTTGGCTATTTCTGTCCAGATAAAACATCTACTTCTGATCATCTGATTTTCAATCAAACAATTGGACTAAGAGACACTTGGGCCAAAAATAAATCATAGGCGACGAATTAAGCGGATATGGCATTTAATTAAGAAAGTTGTGAATTCTTGGGAATTGAGTATCGTGTTCTCCTATAAACAAAATAGGGAGAGAAAAATATGCCTAAAGAAATTGAACACCTTCAATGGCCAGATGCACCGGATATGTGGATGCCATATGCACCAGCTATTAAAGTCACCGGCGGGACAACTATTTATTGCGCTGGCGTGACTGCTGCGCCTGTTTATCATCACCACCCACACCGTCCTGAAGAATTTGATAACATGCCAAACACCATGGAAGGACAAGCACGTGCCGTGATGGAAAACCTTAAGAAGGGTTTAGAAGCCGCGGGTGCTACTTTCGCCGACGTCATTGTTTGCGATCGATTTCTAACCGACATGGAACAACAAGACGATTTAAATAAAGTCTGGAATGAATATTTTACACAGCATAGCCCTGCTTCCACCACAGTTCAGATTGTGCGTCTCGCCACCGACCCGCGCTGCCTTATCGAAGTCAATGCGATTGCCGTAATTGACTAAAACCTAGCGGGAATAAAGTAAAAATATTGTCTGCTAAGTATAAGATTAAGCGACGAAGCTTACTTTATCCATTTGACCTTACACTAAAAATATCGATTAAATCACATCAACAAAGTAACACTTAGAACTATATCAGAAATAATGATATTCTCGGAAGAGATTGATTAAAAAAGGCCTCCCCATGAAGCAAGATAGAAATGACCTCTTGACACAGACCGGCCCCGGTACGGCTGCAGGAAATACCTTGCGTCAATATTGGATGCCGGCGGGCCTCAGCGACGAGCTCGATAACAAACGTCCACTCATTCCTATTAGGCTGATGGGCGAAGATCTTGTTCTCTTTCGTAGCGACCAGGGCGAGTTGGGATTAATCGATCGTCAATGCCCACACCGAGGTGTGGATTTACGTTATGGCCGACTTGAAGGTGGTGGCCTACGCTGTCCGTTCCACGGCTGGCACTTCGGAACTGATGGCCAATGCTTGGAACAACCGGGCGAGCCTGAAAACTCAATCTTATATAAGAAGATTAAAACAACGGCCTATCCGGTGGTTGAAAAGAACGGTATTATATTTGCCTACATGGGGAACGGCGATGCGCCAGCCTTTCCAGAACTTGATTGCTTCAGAGCACCAGATAGTCATGTCTTTGCTTTCAAAGGCCACTGGCAATGCAATTGGCTACAAGCATTAGAGGTTGGTATTGATCCGGCACACGCCTCCTTCCTGCACCGCTTCTTCAAAGACGAAGACCCGGAAGATCAATATGGGAAACAATTTAGAGATACCACTGCAGACACAGATTTACCAATCACTCAAGTGCTTCGAGAATTTTATCGGCCTGTGATTGAGGCAGAGGAAACCAATTATGGTATTCGACTTAGAACACTCCGCCATCTTGCCAACGGACAGACTCATGTGCGTATAACTAATCAGGTTTTTCCCTGTGCCATCACTATCCCCATGTCGAGCAGTATGACCATCACACAGTGGCATGTGCCAATCGATGATAAAAATTGTTTTTGGTACGCAATCTTCACAAGTTTCACCGAGCCTGTCGACAAAAATAAAATGCGCGCCCAAAGATTAGCCGAACATACCTTGCCAGACTACTTACCAATCAAAAACAAAGCCAACCTATACGGCTACGACGCGGAAGAGCAAAGTAGCCTGACTTACACCGGTATGGGTATGGATATTAATGTGCATGACCAATGGGCATGCGAATCCATGGGTACCATTCAAAACAGGACTAAAGAACATCTCGGCACGACAGATAAAGCTATCTCCGCCTATCGGCGCCTGCTACTCCAAACAATTGCGAAAGTAGAAAGAGGGGAGAGAAATTTAATCGGCGCCGTCACAGAAAAGAATGCCAGCAGCATTAAAGGTCCTATTGCGCTCGATGCTGTTGGTGCCACTGAAGACTGCGAGACCTTTTGGCGCAATGGTGATGCAAAGCGCCGTGCCGACTGCCCCTGGGAAGCCAAACTTTAAAAAAGAGATGGACAATGAGCAAAGAAAGTATCGGTCAGAATAACTTTGGAGAGCGCTTTGGATTATGGAACGCCGAGCAAAAAGAGGCTGCGAAAGACCTCCAAAAACGAATTAAAAGCCTCGATTTAGAGGTTATTCGCATTTCTTTTCCTGATCAACACGGCATTCTGCGCGGCAAAACGCTGGTGGCGGATGAAATATCCTCAGCCTTGACGAATGGAGTTAGTATGGTGACAACCTTACTGGCCAAAGACACTTCTCACAAAACCGTCTTCCCGTGGTTCACTGAAGGCGGCGGCTTTAATATGGATGAGATGACCGGTGGCGGTGATTTTTTGATGCTACCCGACCCGACAACTTTCAGAGTACTACCCTGGGCCCATAAAACGGGCTGGATAATGGCTGATATTTATTTCCCAAACGGAAAACCAGTACCATTTTCAACTCGCCAAATATTAAGGGAAGCCTTAAGTGAATTAAGTAATACTGGCTACGACTATATCAGCGGACTGGAAGTCGAGTTTCATCTCTTTAAACTTGAAGATCCAAAACTGCGCCCTGAACAAGCCGGTCAGCCTGCCGAGCCGCCGGAAGTCAGTCTTCTCGCACATGGATTTCAATACCTCACAGAACAGCGCATGGATGAAATTGATCCATATCTGGAGACCCTGCGTCGCCATCTACTTGATATAGGGCTACCGCTAAGGACACTAGAAGTTGAATTCGGACCAAGCCAGGTAGAAATTACGTTTGACCCTGGTAAAGGTCTGGATACCGCCGACGATATGATATTATTTCGAAGTGCTGTTAAACAGATAGCCCACCGACAAGGCCTTCATGCGACGTTTATGTGTCGGCCGAATTTACCAAATTTATTTTCATCTGGCTGGCACCTTCACCAGTCTTTAGTTGATCAGAAAACTAAGGAAAACGTATTCGTTCCTAAAAAAAACGATGAGGTTATTTCAATGGTAGGGTTGCAATTTATTGCGGGGCTTTTGAAGCACGCAAGTGGGGCCTCAGTCTTCTCAACTCCAACTATTAATGGTTATAAACGCTACCAGCCCTATTCGCTAGCCCCAGACCGCGCACTCTGGGGTAAGGATAACCGGGGTGCTATGCTAAGAGTTGTTGGTGGAGTGAATGATCCGGCAACGCGTATTGAAAACAGGGTTGGTGAACCTGCAGCTAATCCATATCTTTATCTAGCCTCTCAGATTTATTCTGGTCTCGATGGCATAGAGAATAAACTTAAGCCTACCATGCCAGTAGATGCCGCATATGACACCCAAGCAACACAACTACCGCGCTCCTTGCTGGAAGCTACGCTTGCCCTGAGAGAAAACAGCTATTTCCGAGAAAAATTCAGCGATCAGTTCATCGACTATATTCTACATATTAAAGAAGCTGAAATCTCGCGTTTCCTCTCCACCGTCACCGATTGGGAACATAAAGAATATTTTGAAATTTTTTAAATCAAGTCTTTAACTTTTGGCCAAATAATCGCCCGACGCCAAAATGGTGAAAGGCGAGATAAAGCAACGTTATGACCAGAGCCGTATTGGCTATGAGTGAAACCTTTAATAGTAACAAAGCCGCCAAAACAATGCGTAAAGCAATTTCCAAACCTGAAAGACCAAACTTATCTTGTTGGCTCAGTGCTGTCGCAACCAAATACAACATGAGCATCAGCTTAAATAAAAGCCAGCTTAAAGAGGCCAATTGGATCGTGCCGTCATAGCCCGGCAGGTAGGTTTTTTGTGCGCTCACGCCACCTTCTAGGGGTTGCATAATCTGCGCCTGCTCGATCAAAAGCAACTCCGGGTAGAAGGCAAAAATAAAAGGTATGGTGAACATCACTATACCGGCTCGAACCGCGGCAAAACCTGTTGCCAAAGGCTCTGACTTCGATATCGTCGATGCAGCAAATGCGGCGATTGCTACAGGCGGCGTAATTGCTGAGGCTACTGCGAAGTAGAAAATAAACATATGTGCTGTAAACAATGAGGTACCAAGTGCAGCCAAGAGCGGGCCTAGAATCAAAATGACGTTTACATAAGCGGGTAAAGTCGGCATCCCCATGCCAAGTAATATAGTAGCAATCATAGCGACAAAAAGCGCCAGCATTAGATAAAGGGAGCCCCCCAAAACAAATTCACCGCCAAACAAGCTAAACGTGGAAATAGATTTGAGCCAGTTCAAAACATCAATAGTCAAAATACCCGTGAAGTTAGTAAAACTAATACAAACATCAATAACAGAAACGGCAACCAGCAGCAGAAACAATTCCGCAATTATTATTCCAGCATCTGACAGAGCTAAAATAACCTTTCGGGGTCGACGACGAATTTCTGGATCTAAGAATAACAATACAACAAGGATGCTCACCGCAAAGAAACCGGCTGCACCTGGACTACCCGCTGCATTTTGATAGACCTGTAACAACCAGGGTAAAGGCTCTCCAGACGCTTTATCATAGCCAAAGATAAAAGCAGAAAAGCCCGTTGAAACAGTGTCTTTAGTACTCAGCAATAAAATTAAAATTACAAGAATTGGACCCGCAATCATTATCAGGTTTTTATAGTCTTCGGCCGTAAGTTTTTGTTCTTCAGACAGAACATTAACAGCTGCAACATTCAAACGTCGAGATTCAAAAATAACCATTAGAAATAAACTAAAAAAATATGCAACCGCTGGAATGAAGGCTGCAACAATGACATCTGAATAGGGCACCGTCGAGAGAGCTGCCAATACAAAAGCGGCGATACCCATAACGGGCGGCATAATTTGCCCCCCGCTGGAGGCTGCAGCCTCAACGCCGCCAGCAAAAACGGGCCTAAAACCGTTCTTTATCATCATTGGAATCGTGAGTGTCCCGGTGCCTAAAACATTAACAACTGGACCGCCCGAAATAGTACCAAATAAAGCGGAACCCACAATAGCGGCATGCGCAGGACCACCACGCAACTTACGCGTAGCTACAACCGCCATTCTTATTAGCGAACGGCCCCCGGCAGAGGCACCAAATAAAGAGCCCAACACAACGTAGGGGAAAACGACATTGATGGTAATATTTAAAAACTGCCCAAGGATACCATTGGACTCCAAAATAATAGCATTACGGGCGCCCACAACAGCTGCTGTGTAGCTGCGCGCGCCGTCGGCAAGAGTACCGATGGACGTAGTCAAATATTTGTTATCGGTCCAATCAAAATACCATGCTGCTGAAGAAACAACGGTATAGAGCGCAATGATAATTGCAACAGCAACAATAGGAAGACCCCAAACTTTTACAATGTAGACGAAAAAAATACCTATCGCCAAGACAAGAAACGGAAGAATCCAATTACCCAAATTTGTTTGGCAATCAGGGAAATCATTATCAGGTGGAGTACCAAATATAGCCATATATTCTTCAAATCGGGCAGCATTCGCCGCCATTAAGCTTGCGCGTTCGCCATTTAAAGTATCAATCAAACAGACCTGTTCATGTTCGATGAGGTATATGGTCGCCATGCCTAAAATCGTGGCAAGCATCAAAACATCAAGTGCAACCCCCAAAAGGTACTTTGCCGGCGCTTGGTTGTACCAGTCTTTCGCAAAAGACGATGTTAGCAAAGCTATTACCATCATGAACGTGAAAGTCAGGGGAAACATAAATTCGGGGCTAAATTTATTAATACGAGATAGATCAGCCAGGCCTGGGATAGACCGTACTGACTCCAATAATCCGGGAATATTAGGGAGGTTATTCGCCATTCCCATGAGGACCAGAATAAAGCCAAAGGCAACTGCCAGCTGTTGGCCCCATCCGTTACTTTCTCGTAATTGAGCGTCTACCATAACCCGTGTTGAACCTCTCGTGTCCTGGTTAGCAATTTTATTTGAGTTTTAAGCCCCATATTTCAAAAAAGCCGGAGAAGCATTAGCATCCCCGGCTCTCAAGACTATTACACCTTATCTAAATCAGTACTTATGGTTTTGTACATTCAGGTACTTTGTTACCAGCTTCCTGCCAAGCTTCCTGTGCGCCTGGATGAAATTTAATTCCAGCTTTGCAGAAATTAAAATTCTTAGTTTCAATACTGCCAAAGTATGACGTTTTTGCAAATGCGGTTTTTCTATATAGGTCAGGAAGATTTTTAATGAAGGCCGCAGTTAATGATTTAGCCAATTTTTTGTCCATTTTCTTATTGACCATTGTGCCACCAGCATTTGCCACAGACCTAAACATATTATCGTCTGAGATGACCCGCACATTGGCACCATAATGAGCAAGATCCTTGACAGGAAAAACAACTGGAACATTGCCCGGGGCACTATAATATTTAACCCAGCTTTTTCCTTCAAATGCTTTCTTCGGAACAGATACCATATTAATTTTTCCAGCAGACATATAGATTGGCATCCAAGAAGCTGGATTTGTCGCAGGACGTACCGCAGCATCTACGGAGCGATCTAGAAAGATAGAATTGGCTTGTCCCCAAGCAATCTGCTTACCAGTATACCCTTTTCCCTCACCCAGCCCCGAGCTCAAGCGGATAACCGCTTTAGCTGTAATATAAGCACCACCACGAGGCGACCCATTATGAACAATTTTTCCTTTGAGCTTAGCATAACTATCAATTCCAGTGGATTGATAGGCAACCAAAACAAAGTGAGCGAGATGGAAAGGGACGAGCAATCGCATATTGCCAGCCAACTCCTTACCTCTCTTCTTACCAAGACCAGAGAAAGGCCCCAGACTGCGCGACATAAGGAAGTTACCTAAGAAAAAAGCCGCTGACATGTCTGTTTTACCTTCCGCAACCTGCACCATGGTTTTGGTCAAAACCTGCCCAACTTGCACTTGAATGGTGGCAATCTCATTTGCTGCTGCAACTTCCGCGAAAAACTTAGCGGCAATATCCGTTGCACCACCTGGCGATGCTGCCGCACTGGTAAGCGTCACGTTTTGAGCCGACACTGAACCAGTCGTCGATCCAATCGCCAGAAGAGCGGCAACGCCTGTTAATAGAATTTTTTTCATCGTAGAAGTACTCCCATTTATGAATAACGTTTTTAAAACCATTCTCTATGATAATATTTGAACATAAAATCTTACCATATGAGAATACTTATGTCTTGCAAACATTTTAATTAAAATCAAAATTCTTAATTAAATTAAACTGTTCGCGCTATAACCAAGCCTCCTTTAGCGTTTAAATGGGGCTAGGAAAACTCGGGGAAAAGCTCTCTCAAACCCACGGCGCTTGCCTCACTCACGCCACGCTCAGTAATAAGGCCGGTGACCAAGCGGCGCGGTGTAACATCAAATGCATAATTGGCCGCAGGCGATCCGTCAGGTGTAATCTGAACCTTTGAAACAGCGCCTGATATATCTTTTCCTGCTATCACCGTAACCTCTGAGGCATCGCGCTCTTCAATCGGAATGTCCCGCACACCATCCTCCACCGTCCAGTCAATCGTTGGAGAT
>Ga0114994_10004499_pt1 | contig 10132 bp, 7 predicted proteins | sample ArcticOcean_MG_C_9_FD_87043 | JGI IMG/M metagenome (GOLD analysis project Ga0114994, IMG submission 87043) | Marine microbial communities from western Arctic Ocean - ArcticOcean_MG_CB2_152 | ecosystem: Environmental > Aquatic > Marine > Oceanic | place: Arctic Ocean: Canada Basin | collected... | reverse complement strand
GAATCCCCCCCAATGCCGGAAGAATCTCCCGAAAAGGATGAACCGGGTGCGCCGGTAAAAACATCACCGAGAGAATCCCCTAAGAAAGAATCCCCCAAAAGAACCGGAGAAGCTAATGCTGAAGACGGTGTCCCAGGTAGGTATCGGGTCCACCTCACCGGACACAAGAACAAATATTTGGGATTAAAAGTAACTAAAAAACTGGAAAAAGACTCGGGTACAGCCGGAGACTCGATTAAGCATGGAGATATTGTCTATGTAGAACGTTCTGGGAAAGACGAAAAGGGTAACGTGCGCTTCTACCAAACAACGTTTCCGGCGCCTAAGGATGGTCACCCTGCTGGGGGGTGGATCGACGCCGAATCCTGTGAAAAGCTGAATAAAGGCGGTCGCAGGTATTATGGTGACGAGGCTTTCTCGTATGCGAGAAACATAGTCGCCAAGAATAGTATAATAGGTGTCGATGATCGCAGTGCGGTTTCAGGGGAGGACGGAGTAATTGTCCTGCGTAGATATAAAATGTTCTATTATGCTGTCGTGGAGCTGATCAACCATGACGGGTTTTTAAAATCAGTCCGCGGCCGTTTGGCGAGGGGGTTAAATATAAAAAAATACAACCCCAAAAAACACACGGAAGCAAGCGAGGTGTCCGAGACCATAACCCAGTTGGAAAAAATATGCGATTTTCTCAAAAATATGGACGAAGCCACGCAAGAATCACTGACTAAAGAAACACTGAAAGAGCTATCAACCGCAGCGGGTGAAGATGAATCGGTTCAAACAGCGCGGGAAGATAAGAAGGATTTCTTGGCATATGAATAATGGAATATAAATATCTACTATTATAATATGACATCAAATACAAATTATACGTTTGATTTTGCGAATATAGATTTCATAGGGGGGCCATATCCCGGTGCTTTATCTCCTATTTCCCAGGGTGGTGGTAAACAGAAAAAACGCATGAAAACGAAAAAGAGAGGTTCGTCTAAAAGAAAAAAAAGAAGAGTTTCTACACTGAGAAAAAAGAGAGGATCGTCTAAAAGAAAGAATAGAGGTTCTTTTAAAAGAAGAAAATATTCCAAAAGCGAAGTTGTTAATTCAATAATGAAAGGTTTAAGTGAGAAAAGAAGATCTCACAAAAAGACAGGGGGGAACATGTATACGTCTATATATGGGTTTAAGACGGCGCATTTTTCCGGCGATGATACAGCACAATTAAAGGGTATTTTAACAGGCCTAAATGAAAGTGAGAAAAAGTATCTTAAAGACAATTTTAGAGGCTATCGTTTTTATCCAGAGCTCTCACCGGGAAAATTAGTTATACAAAGTCGCACTAGTGACGATAAAATAACTTCTGAAATCTCATCGGATTATAATATTACGGGAGCACCTGGAAACCTAGAAAACGAAGATAGTGGTCTATACTACCAACATAAACTATACAAAGATGTGCAGGGTTCGTTACGTGATTACTTGCCTAGAAACGTGTATACGTCTATATATGGGTTGGAGAGGCGCGAGTTATCCTACGATGATACAACAGAAATAGGGCCTCTTTTAACAGAGCTAAATGAAAAAGAGAAAAAGTATCTTAATGACAATTTTAGTGATTTTCGTAAAGAGACACATAGAAGGGGGAAATTAGTTCTACAAAGTCCCACTGGTCACGTTAAAAGAATTTTAAAAATCTCATCGGGTTATAATATTGCGGGAGCACCTGGAAACCTAGAAAACGAAGATAGTGGTCTATACTACTATCATAAACAATACAAAGATGTGCAGGGTTCGTTACGTGATTACTTGTAACTCTTCTTAGCTTCGCGCATAGCATCGCCCAATTTAATGCTCTTATCGTTGGTTTTCATTTCGCGAAAGACTTTCATGAGATGTATCTGCCATTTACTCAGAGGTCTCTTTTTGCCCCTGGATTTCTTCTTTCTGGAAACCTTTGGTTTCACATTTGAACGCCCGGGTTTCACAGCACGTTTCCCCCCTCTTTTAAGTGTCTTCGCTCTAGTTTTTGCTCTAGTCTTCCTTCTAGTCTTTCCTCCACCACTTTTTTCATAGGGACATTTGGTCATATTTATACTATTACTTAGAAATTAATTTAGATGGTATAGAATAAATGTTTGGGAGAATGCGTTGTCCGGGATACTATAAATATTATCTTCGCATATATTCGAATGAGTTCGCATTAATAAAGTGGGGGCCCCATGCTATTTCACACATTCACGGTCATAGTGGGGCGGACTGTAAGTTTTTAATGCTTAGAGGTTCTATGGATGAAAAAATATTTCGTAAGAACGGGGATATAAGATTAAGAGTTCACGAGCCCCTTGGAATTGCCCATATAAGTGATAAAATAGGCAGACATCAGATGATAAATAAGGAAGACAAACCTAAATATTCACTTCATTATTACTATTGGTAGACCTTAGATTTTTAAGCGCATCATTTAGTTCATCCTTTGTGGGGATGCGGTTATCTCTCACATCGCTTTCTTTCCTTTTTACGCGGGCACCTTTTTTTAAAGATATTTGTTGAAGCATATCGGGTGTAATGAGTTCTCTTTGAGTGCTATTTTTTGATGATATATCTTTAGGGTTTATTCCATCATTCTTCATTTTTTGCAGAACAGCTTCTTTGGGTACGCCCATTTTTTCCATTGCGTGATATTTTGAGAGAGCCGGGAGTATGGGTGGCGGTGGTGGTGGTGGTGGTGGTATAGATTTTGGTCGTTCAAATCCAAACAGAGGTATTTCTATAGTATCATCTATCCGACTTTGAATAAGGTTCCACCGAAACCACACGTTATCGCCCTGAATCCATAACCCACCTAGATGAATAATGCAACTCCCGTATGAAAAACATCCAGCCTTTTCAATCTTTTCTTTTTGACCGTTAAAATGATGAGTTGTCCCTGTAATCTTTAGTTGCATACATTCGCAGTAAGTGTTTTTTTTCAGGAATTGATTTATATTGTATTTGCTCTTCAATTCAGAATTAATAGTTTCATATATATGGTTTAAATCGTTTAGCAATCTATTTGTATGGTTATCGTTTTCTTTATTTTGAAAAGAGATACATACAGTATTCTTATTTGGGTCTATACCGTATGGTATAAACATCTGAGGTGTTTGAATGATGAGGGGTATTTTCTTATCATCATATAAACATTTGATGGGTATGAATGAAAACTCGTCAGAATATTTACGCCGACATTCTAACCTTAAAGGAAATCTTAAAGATTCATTGAAGAATATCTTCATTAATATACTTAAATGGATACACATAAATACTTTGTGATATAACTTTAACTCACTGAAAGCGAACAGGACATAATTTACTTAAATGAATATACACAGAGACTATGTAATACCTTTATGAGTGAAGAGCCATTAAAAGATCTATCTACATCGGACGAGCTTTGTGGAGTTTGTGGGGATCCTCTTTATACACGATATTCCATATCGTTGCCGTGCAATCATAATTATCACTTTGATTGTATGAATGATTCGTGTATCATATCAAAAAACCTCGGGAACCATATGTGTCCTTATTGTGGACACAATTTCAAAGTTTTGGAACCGGTTAATGGTCTTAAAAAAATAAAATACGGTGTCCATTGGTATCATGAAACGGATTCATCACACTATACAAACGTAAAATGTAACCATATAATGAAAAGAGGTAAAAGAATAGGGGAGGAATGTGGTAAGTTCTGTCAATTAGGATATTATAAATGTTCGGTACATAATTCTGAATTGAAAGCGATCATAAAGAGTAAAATAACGATCACACCTGAAACCGTGAAAAATGCTTAAAAGAGTGAGATATAATTTATATGAAGATCAATGGATTGCTCGATATGTTTAGAGAATATCGATGATAATGATAAAAAAAAATTATCTTGTGGTCATATATTTCACGCGGGTTGCTATCTTAAGTGTGTAAAAGTGAATAATTATAATTCTTTCATAAAGTGTCCACTCTGTCGTGAGATAAACGTGAGCACTTCATTACCCCATTCAGAATCTACCAAAAACCTGGAGTTACTGCACCCGAGACACCGGTGTCTCGGGATAACCAAGAGTGGTAGAAGATGTAAATGTAGGGCGGGGGTTTTTAGTCGTTATTGTCATATCCACGAAACAGTTTTACTCGGGAAAAAAGATCATGATCTTGCACAAGAATATATTGAATGGTTATTTCTTTCACAAACATCAATCAAAACAAAAATAAGTATGGTTCATTTATTCAAGCATTTATTAAGGAAACAAAGGGATGGGGGGCGTGATAGTACTTTGACAACAATTCACTATTATTATTTCAGATTTCATGTATGGGCAAGGGAAAACTCACAATTTACTGGAATGAACGAGGCTATGTTGGAGACATTTTGTGAATATTACAATCTAGAAGATATAGACTCTCAATGGACAGCGGAATGTAAGAGTAGGGGTGAAATATTTGTTTAGTTACAGATACATATTAGCCGGTGGCGTGTCGCCCTTTTCCTTTTTAAGAAGACTATCAATATTATCATTGATAAGGGTTATGGGAAGCTTGAACTCTTTGATCTTGGTGTCGATGATATCCTTATCGTTTTTAGAAATGCTGTAGAGGTTAAGAATTGATACAATATTATCAAGGCATCTCTTAAGATTTCTCACACCACTTTCTTCACTTGTGAAGTTCTTGATAATGTATGTGATACATTCATCTGTAAATGTGATATCATTCTCTGTGTAGCTGTAAACAGCATATATTTCTGGGAGAAGATAGTTCTTAGCGATTTCAAGCTTGTCGTTAAGTTCATAACCCTTTGTCCGTATAACCTGCATGCGATCTTTTAGAATCCTGTTGATTTTAGATTCGTCATTGAAAGAGAATACGAAGAGAACTTTAGACAGATCAATATTTACACCAGGGAAATAGTTATCTTGGAACGTATTATTTTGAGAGGAGTCTGTGATATGAATAAGCATATTGATAATTTCATCACCTTTGGCGGTATCACTCACTTTATCTAACTCATCAAAGCATATAATGGGATTCATACATTTACACTGGTGAAGGATATCTATAATTCTGCCCCACCGAGAGCCCTCATATGTATAACAGTGGCCATCAAAATAGGCTGAGTCTGACGCACCACCCAGGGCAACAAATGCGAACGGTCTTTTAAGGGCTTTGGATACTCCATTCTTGATAAGGGTTGTTTTACCATTACCCATTGGCCCTTGAATCGCCAGAACATTTCCTCCTGCCTCGGGGTTACGTATCCATTTCCCAATAACCTGAAGGATATGTGTTTTTGCTTCTGTGTGCCCGTATACCGCTTTGTTAAGAGATTTGCTTGTCTTCTTTATAAACTTCATCTGTTTTTTCTCAGACATAGTCTGATCGACGGGTAGAAGGATATTTTCATTGAAGGGGATTTTTATAAGACCATTAATCCAGTTGTTCATTTTAGAATATTCTCCCGTTGAAGCGTCGAGGTCAGTAAGTTTATCCAGATTACCGATTGCGATTGATTTTGTCTCATCGTCCATTTTGGAGTCAAGGACTTTAAACTTTAGAGGGATATTACTTTCACCCAGCTTATAAATCCTTTCCATTTGTTTGATGTATGACTTCTTTTTCTTTCTCTTAAGATCGTGAAAGTAATCAACCTGTGAATCTTCTGTATTGTCCCCACTATAAATCTCTGTCAGAGAACCAAACTCTTCGTCAAGTTCATCTAGAACTGAATCATCGTCATCTTCTTCTTCATCTTCTTCTTCATCTTCGTCCTCTTCCTCAGAATAATCTTCATCACATTCTTCTTCATCTTCATCCTCATCCTCATCCACTTCCTCTTCAGAATATTCAGCCTCCAGTTTTTTCTTGAGAACCTTAATCTTCTTTCGTTTCTTCTCTCTCGTATCAAGTTCATCGTTGGCTCGTTTGACCAAATAATCCATGAGTATATCACCCATATTAGGTGTCACCGCACTGTCTTCGTTTTCATCTACTTCTTGAACAATGATCTTATTCTTATTCTTTTTCTTTTTCTTTTGGGGGGTGGTCGATGTGTTTTTAGATTTATTGGGAACATACTCATCCATATCATCTTGAACCTCGTCCAAGATAACGGTTCGTATTGTGGGACCATCTCTAATACCACTGATAGCTTTCTTTAGCTCTTCATAATCTATCTCTTCATCACAATCATAGTCTATGAGTCCGGTAACATTTCCATATTTGTCGACATCATCGCCGTCATGATTTGGTGGCATATTCTTTTTCTTGGATTTTTCGTTCAGTTTTCCAGTAGACCGAGTAACCATTTTATGTGTTGTCATTAATGTAATCAATATTTTATCAACATCAAATTTTACATACAATGACTAAAATAATGGTTATAAACAAATTTGATTTAAAAATAGTATAATATATATATATATATCACTGTTCATGTCATCCACAACAAAACCCGACACAAAACTGGTATCCGGAATACAATTCAGCATATCTTCACCCGATGAGATTAGACGTTCATCTGTGGTTGAAGTGACAAAAACTGATACATATGAAAAAGATAATCCGGTAATTAAAGGTTTATTTGACCCGAGGATGGGTGTTACCGAGACCGGGAAAAAGTGCAGTACGTGTGGCCAGAATAATATTTCCTGCCCCGGGCATTTCGGTCACATTGAGCTCGCAAGACCTATCTATAATTATCATTTCATAAAACATGTAGAGAAGATCCTTAAATGTGTGTGTTTCAAGTGTTCAAAACTACTGGTTGATAAAGAATCAGAAATAATGAAGTCAAGCTTGACTAAAGATAGTAAATACAAAATGGCAAAAACATACTCACTCTGTTCAAAAATAAAGGTCTGTGGTCAAGAAACGATAGACGGTTGTGGGTGCAGACAACCTACAACATATAAAGTGGATGGTATATCGGGTATAAAGGCCACGTGGAAGGGTGATGGTGCAGAAGAATCTGGAAAGAGATCAATGGTAATTGATGGTGAACTTGCAAAGCAGATTTTAGAAAAGATAACAGACGAAGACTGTAATTACCTGGGTCTAAGTAATACTTGGTGTCGTCCAGAATGGCTCATATGTACGATCCTTCCGGTGCCACCCCCCTCGGTGAGACCCTCCGTTCAACAGGAGAACTCACAACGGATGGATGATGATCTTACACACAAGCTTTCTGAGATAGTAAAATATAATAATGATCTCCGAATTAAGATAGAGAAGAATAACTCTCCCGATATTATCGCCGACTGGACGAATATGCTTCAGTATCATGTCGCAACAATGATAGATAATCAGATTCCTCAGGTATCCCCGGCAACACATCGTTCGGGGAGACCTCTGAAAGCTATCGTTGAAAGACTGAAAGGTAAGGAGGGTCGTATCCGAAACAATCTTATGGGGAAGCGTGTAGATTTCTCAGCCAGAAGTGTTATCACCCCCGATGCCCAAATAGAACTGGATGAGCTGGGTGTTCCCATAAAGATAGCAATGAACCTATCTATTCCAGAGAAAGTGAATGGTTTCAATCATAAGAAACTATTGGAATTGGTGCGCAGCGGGCCAGATAAGTGGCCGGGAGCCAATAATATAGTGAAAAAGAACAATACACGCATTACTTTAATAGACGGTATTCTGGACACCGTTGAATTGGAAATGGGAGATACGGTTAATCGTCACCTCCTTGATGGAGATCATGTCTTATTCAACCGTCAACCATCGCTTCATAAGATGAGTATGATGGCTCACAGAGTAAAGGTTATGAAGGGAAACACCTTTCGTCTGAATGTGAGTGTGACGCCACCCTATAATGCAGATTTTGATGGCGATGAGATGAATATGCACGTCCCACAATCTTTGGCGGCTATGTGTGAGCTTATTAATATAGCAACTGTAAAGAGACAGATCATATCTCCAAGCGAAAATAAGCCCATCATTACGATTGTCCAAGATACTCTTATGGGGGTACACAAACTAACATCGTATGAACATCTATATTTCAAAAAGGGCAACAAAGTAATGCTGAGTAATAATACAAACATATACGATATTAAAGGTGATACAAATAAAAAGCTCGTGCCATCAACTATGATAACAAGGAAGCATGTGATGAATATATTGTCAAATCTTTCAACCTTTAGAGGTGAAATTCCCCCACCTGATTACCACGTAATGCTTGGAGATAAACAATGCGAATATTGGACAGGTAAAGCGATCTTATCCTTTATACTGCCCGATATAATCAATATTGATGCTCCAAATGGCAGCTATGATAATGTTCCCATTGGTGAAAAAAACATCGTCAAGATAACCAACGGTGTGATTGAACAAGGGACATTTGATAAGGATATGTTCACAAAGACATCTGTAGGAATGATCCACACGATTTGCAATGATCTTGGAATAGAGAGAGCCAAAGATTTCATAGATGATTTGCAGAAAATAATTACATACTTTATCCTGAACGAGGGATTCAGTGTGGGTATAAGTGATATGATACCCGATAAAGAGACTACAGACAAAATGAAAGATATTATCGGGAAAAAGAAAGGGGAAATCGATGAAATCATGCAGGAGATACACCTCAACATCTTTGAGAATCTAACGGGGCAAAGTAATAAAGAGCACTTTGAGGGAAAGGTGAATGGACTCCTTAATGAGACCATTAATCAGACCGGTAAGATTGGTCTAGCGACACTGGATGAAAAGAATCGGATTACAACAATGGTTAATTCCGGATCAAAGGGGAAGCCTACAAATATTTCACAGATGATCGCGTGTCTGGGACAGCAGAATGTGGACGGTGCCCGGATCCCTTACGGTTTCACTGATAGGACATTGCCACATTATCATAAGTATGATGATAGTGCAGAAGCGAGGGGGTTTGTAGAGAACTCATTCATATCGGGTCAGACACCCCAAGAGTTCTTCTTCCACGCTCAGGGGGGTCGGGAGGGTTTGATAGATACGGCGGTAAAAACATCTCAGACAGGATACATTCAACGAAAGCTTATTAAGGCTATGGAAGATCTAAAAGTGGGGTATGATTATACTGTTAGAGATAGTTCAGGATCTATTGTACAGTTTGTATACGGGGACGATGCCATCAATCCTATATACATGGAATCTCAACCTCTTCTCCTTATGAAACTACCTTTCAAGAAAACTGAAGGACAGAAAGAAGATATGCACGATGTATTTTACTATGATCCCGAAACAGAATGGAACCAAGTTCTAACTCATGGCAAAACACTTATACGATTCAAAAAGATAAAAGATTATCAAAAGATGCTTAACAAGAGTTTCAATACGATACTTGAACATCGCAAATATCTTTTCTATGAGATATTTAACGAAGAACCTGAAAACAATATAGTGTTTCCGGTCCATATCAAACGCATCACCGAGAACATTTGTGGGAAGGAGAAGAGTCTTAAAAGATATGTAGACATTCACCCCATTGATATTCTTAAGATGAACGAACGACTTAAGAAGTCAATCAACATTAATGCAACTAATATGGTGACGCAAATGATGAACATATTAATTGATATTCATATGGCTCCCAAGATTTTGATCAATAAATACTCGGTAACCAAGCAATTATATGAACAGATATCAATCCTTATTAAGCAGCAATATTATAAGTCTATTATTGAACCCGGGGAGATGGTCGGTCCTTTGGCCGCACAGAGTATTGGAGAGCCCGCTACCCAAATGACACTGAATACATTCCACTTTGCAGGAGTTAGTGCGAAATCAAATGTAACCAGAGGTATCCCCCGTCTTAGGGAGCTCCTACACGTGAGCAAAAATATAAAGTCTCCATCAGATACTATATACCTTCACGATGAATATGCTTCAGAAAAAAATAAAGCACAGATCATTAAAAATAAACTAGAATACACGATCTTGAGAGATATTGTAAAAACGTGTAAAATATATTATGACCCGAGTGATAACGATACGCTAATAAAAGAAGATATAGGTCTTATAAAACTCTATAAAATGTTCAAAGATTTTGAATCAGATGGAACTGAATATATACCTTGGATCATACGATTCACATTTGATAAAGAAAGAATGATGGAATGTG
>Ga0114994_10004497_pt1 | contig 10135 bp, 13 predicted proteins | sample ArcticOcean_MG_C_9_FD_87043 | JGI IMG/M metagenome (GOLD analysis project Ga0114994, IMG submission 87043) | Marine microbial communities from western Arctic Ocean - ArcticOcean_MG_CB2_152 | ecosystem: Environmental > Aquatic > Marine > Oceanic | place: Arctic Ocean: Canada Basin | collected... | reverse complement strand
GGCCTCTCGCTTCAAGGGCCACCACAGTTTTTCAATAAAGATGTTGTCCAGATAACGGCTCCAACCCCTCATTGAGATTTTGATGCCTACTTTGGGGAATGTCGTGATCCAGCCAGCACCTTTGTACTGGCTACCTTGATCCGCATTCATGATCTCTGGCTTGGTGTATTGGGCGGTGGCCCCTTCCAGCGCCTCAACGTCAGAACTTTCCGGGTCGCCCGATCCATGATCGCCACCGAATACAGAAAGCCGCGCTTGAATGGGATGTAGGTGATATCGTCATGTAAAGTTGGATGGTAGAGCGGCTTGAGCATTGGGGGCTCTGGCTCATATTTGTGGTTGAGTATACGTCTTGTTTTTCGTGTTCCAAGCGGCATTTTCAAATTGGCTGTTTTTTGATCTTTTCCCTTTCTCGCAGACTGGCTTTGTCATGGGAATCCCCCATTTTCAATAGGGTCCAGCGGTCGTATTCACACGGTTGTTTTCAGTTTCATGGCGGGTGTCCTACCGCTGATGCCCGTGTTGGGCCGCTCGTTATTGGAGGTCTTGAGCCATTAAGTGAATTGTTCGTACGCTTGCTTAATAGTTTCAAAAATGGGTTGGCCCAGCCACTCAACCCGAACTGGGCGGTTGCAGCGCTCGATGTAGGCGTTCTGTTGAGGCTTGCCAGGCCGAGGTGTATTTGAGCCAAATATTGCGCTTCCCAACCCATGCCTTCAGTTTCCCACTGACATGCTCTGGGCCGTTATCAACCCTAATTGTCTGCGGTTTACCGCACCATTCAATGATTTACTCCAGGCCCCGCCCGGCGCGTTCAACGGGCAATGAAACGGCAGTTTCGATTGCCTGGCCGTTGCGATTGAAGTCATCCAAGACGTTTAACGCCCGGATCGACCTGCCATCCGCCAACTGATCTGCCATGAAGCACATCATCCATGTTTCATTGGGCCTGTCAGCCACGGCTAACGGTTCTGGCTTGTCCCACTTCAGCTGTTTGTTGGGTTTGATGCGCAGGTTCAGCCCAAGCTCACAGTAAGTCCGGTAGACGCGTTTGTGGTTCCAACCGTAACCCTGCACGTTGCGCAGATACAAAAAGCACAAACCAAAGCCCCAGCCACGCTTATTGGCCGTCAGACGTTTCAACCAAGCAGCGATCTGCGCATTCTCGTCACTCAAAATAAGGCCGTGCCGATAGCACGTCTCGCTGACTTGAAACCCACGACCGACCAGCGCAATGCTGACGCTATTTTGTACGACTGCCGTCATAGCCGTCTCTCACCTTTGAGACGGCCTCAGCGCTTTTTTACAAAAGCTTCTTTCAGCAGGTCATTCCGCAGGCTTATCACAGCATACATCTTCTTTAGACGCCGGTTCTGTTCTGCCAAGTCTTTCATCTCAGCGGTCAAAGATGCATCCATGACACCAAACTTCGCGCGCCATTTATATACGCTGGCGCTGCTTATCTCGTGCTCCCTGCAATGCTCGCAGACCGGCACGCGGCTCTCCGCCCGCTTCAAAATTCCCATAATCTGCGCGTCGCTAAATCATCCATTCTTAATTGTAAGTCTTCTCAGATATCTGGCCAAGAAAATTCTATTTTTGAACACCACTAATTTTAGGTGGAATTTCCCACCTAAAACGCTCTGAGCCATTTTGAAATTACTCCAACCCCGTCCGTGACAAATGCTTATGACACATTGAATTAGAAACAGAGATAAGTATGGTTCAAGCGCAACCCCGCGGTGCAGACCAAAGGTAAAGTCAATAATGGGCATTTTTTAAATATTACGTTTTGTCTGGTTTCTAATATCAGTTTTGGCGAGCCATTATGTGGATAAATTTGGTTGAAAATCCAGGGGATGGTTTGGCTGATAATAAATTCCTGACCATGCCATCACTGGACCTGCCAAGACTAATCATGAAGACTGGTAGTTAAAGCCAGTCTTCAACTTCATAGACCGAGAAGCACCAAGGTAAGGAAAATACGATAAAAGTAGCCGATTGAAATACAAGTGGAATTACAAGGATGGGAGGGTACAAGGGCTGCAGGAAGATTATCAAGAAGACGGCTCGCTGTCATTTTCAATAAAATATGAAAACGGTGTGTATGTCCCTGATTAAAGACCATTCAAATTCAGACACCCAGTTCAAGTACAAGAGATCCGATTAATAACCCCAGCCAACAATATTTTCTTTTCCCCTTCACCGATTCTGAAAAACCCACCTCTGGCGGAGGTCATGTATCATAAAGGGTATACCCCCCATGGCTAGTGCACCCCTATGAAGTATGCCCAAATTACTAGCTTACTCGATTAGTTGATTTTCATACTGGGCATGGAAATTGCAAAAAAGCAAAGTCAGTCCTTGCTAAACCGAAGGCTAAATTTCTCATGTTAAGATACATAAACTATCGAGAACGTTTGACAATTTCTAGAAGTGCTAACCGCAACTATGGTGAAAAAAGTAACCTGCCGTGGGACTGGATTATAATATTTGTTGTCCTTGGCAGTCTTGGCTTAATGAGTTGGGGGCAGTTCAACCAAATACTAACTCCTGTGATTTCAATTTTTTTCATAATAGGTCTATTTTTCATTTATTTTTTTCGTATTAGAAAATGGAATATCGCGGGTCCTATTTTAAAGTTTAATGCAAAACCAGAATTGGGGTGGTGGCGAGAAGTTTTAGAAGGTGAAACCTATTCTCAAACAGGTAAACCTGAACCTTTGGCAGTTGGTGAAAACAAGACCATAACACTAAATTTAGTTGATTGCTTAAGTTGTGGTCACCAAGTCCCAGTAAGGTCAGAGAAGTGTATGCAATGCGGGGCGCCATATTTGATTTCTGCTGATAACTAGTTTTGGGTATTATTTTGTTCTTTGCGAAACTCCCATTTATGATAGGAAATATTGATAAATTTGTTTTGCATCTTTTGTGAGTGAACCCAGTAAAAAGATCTGTATCAATTTTTTAAAATTAAGCCGGGAGTGATGGAGCAGAACCGTACCACACTAATAATAGTTGTAGCGTGTTTGTCTTTTTTAGGCGGATGCGAGTCTCAGGATGTTGCCAAACAAGCAATAATTATTCTGGCACGATCCAGCACATTACCTAGTGAAAAGTCGAACAAGGCTAAACTTGAGAAAATGTCGTCTGATGAAATTTTTTATAACTATTACGAAAGTGTTTGCACAGAAGCTGGGCATAAAACTGGCTCAGATCAAATGCGGGTTTGCATAAACAAGTACATGAGTGAGTTTCAAAAGGAGTAAAGACCCTCAGCACAGCCTCCGCAGCAAAACTGAGCATTATTAATAAAAGACCCACATCTGGCAGAGGTCATATATAGTTACGGGCATACACCCCTTGGCCCATGCCCCCCGATAAGAATCACCAAGAACACTCCAACCGCTTAAATCTAGGGCAGCTTTTATATCAGTATCGTCCAGCAGCGGAGCCATGCACGATGTCTACTGTGCCAAATACAGCGAGTATCACCCACAGATTACAACTTAACAAAAAACCTAGTTTTTTTAAATTTTAATTTGAATCTACTGCAAGATTTTGGCTGTCTTGAGTGCCAAAATTTCGTCTGATGAATACCCTAATTCGGATAAAATAGCTTGGCTATCACTGCCAAACCCCGGGGGGGGCCTACTGTGTTTTGGTCCTCCGTGCGCAAAGGAAAACGCTGCAGTTGGAAGCTCTCTTGGTGCGTCGGGACCCATAGGCGTGCCGTAGGATTGTAAAAATTGTCGAGATGCGATCTGGGGTTCTTTAAGCGTTTCATTTATTCGCCTCGCTCTAGCTGCGGGAATATGCTGCGCGTTCAAAAGGTCCTCCCACTCTCTTGCTGTTTTTGTGGCAAGCGCGCAGGCAATCTTTCGACGATCATCATCTTGTTTTATTGGGTATTCTTCTTTTGAGGTGGCAATAATTTCTTCTGCCCGGTCTACATACCCCAGAATTCGCATGAATTTTGAAAATTGCGTTTTTGTATAAGCCGCCACAACGAGCCAACCGTCCCGTGTTTGATAAGCAGAATTAGACGGGCGCCCTGTATTTTCATTGCCGTAAGCAGGAGGTGTGTTTCCAGTAGCCAATGTTTGGCCTACATGCGCAGTCATCAACATCAGTGCCGCGTCTGCCATGGCAAGATCGATATTCTGTCCCTTGCCCGTTCGCTGTCTTTGAAACAATGCAGCCGCAACAGCAAAGGCCGCTTGCATGCCCGTTCCATAATCAATGACTGGGGGTCCTACTCGCAGAGGACGGTCACCATCATCCCCCCACCCATTGGCATACATTAGTCCGCTATAAGCCTGAATAACCAGATCATAGGCTGGATGCTCTGCCTTTGGCCCCGTGCGTCCATAACCTGTTAATGAGCAATATATGAGGTCGGGACGTATTTGAACAAGATCATCATACCCAAGGCCTAAACGGTCCAGTGCAGACCCTGCATAATTTTGTATTACCACGTCTGCAGTTGCCACAAGTCTGAAAAAAACATCACGCCCCTGCGACGTTTTCAAATCGAGTACCAATGAACGTTTTCCCGTTGCTTGGGGCATAAAATACGTACCCGTGAGTGCGGCATTTAATACGGCCGAACTGCCTTCATCACGGGTCATATCTGGGTTATCAGGAGGTTCGACTTTAATTACATCTGCACCCAAAGTTGCAAGTTGAAACGCACAAAATGGACCCGCCAAAACGTGAGTCAGGTCTAACACCTTTATGCCTTCGAATGGTTGCATTGAAGCATTGCCTTTTTTGGTCCGTGCCTAAAAAACAATTACATTTAGCCCGAATCGTCATTTTTAGGGTCTGTAATTTATCAGCTATTGGAATTACTTATACAAGTTATTCCCCAAAGATTGCGGCAGTGCAGTAATTCCGTTTTTAGAATTTCGAGGTTTACCCCCTAACCTTTGCAACCTCAGAAGATACCTAATTAAAGACGTTTTTATCTTAATCGGGCAGCTGGCTTTAATTGAAAATATAGCTAGGTTGGTGATCTTAACAGAATTAATGCACTGTTTTTCCAGAGGTTTTTATGTTCAATGATCTTCGATCCAAGACATCTCGACCAATTACTGGAATAATACTTTTAATAATTGCGCTCGCCTTTGGCGCTTTTAGCGGAGCATTGATGAAAGCATTAAGTGTTTCTCTATCTCCATTTTTCATTGCTTGGCTTCGTTTCACGGGATCGTTGATAATTCTGGCTCCTGTTACTGTCATCCGTTTTAAAAGCAGGGCCTTTCGTCCAAAGCGCCCGTTGTTACAAGTTTTCCGTGGAATACTCCTTGTTATTGGAACCGCATCGTTTGTTTATGGCGTAAGAGAGATAGATTATGCCAATGCAATTGCGATCCTTTACGTTTACCCATTTCTGATGATGATGCTGGCGCCGATACTACTTGGTGAAAAAGGTAATATTTATGCTTGGATTGGGGTGCTTGGTGGATTTTTTGGCGTTTTATGTGTAATGCGTCCAGACATTGGCAAGCTTGATTACAATGCATTCTTCATTTTACTGGCAGGCCTAATGGTCGCCCTGCAAATGCTGATAAACAGGCTGCTTGGTGGCGATATCGACCCATTTGTAATTTCGATGTGGGGCAGCATGGTCGCATCTTTTGCTCTGCTGCCCCTCTTACCATTTGTCTGGGTAACACTTACTCCTCACCAATTAGGTATTGCTGGTCTCATGGCTTGCATGACCGCCCTTAGCCAAACTATGATGGTTGCGGCGATGTCTAGGGCGCCAGTGAGCCTTATGGCTCCTTTTGCATATACAGAGATAATATTTGCCGTAATTATAGGGTTTTTAATATTTGGATCATTGCCAGACATCACGACAGCCTTAGGAATGATCTTAATTATTGGTAGCGGAATTTTTGTAGAACGCATTCGAAGCCAGCAATTAAGTCACAAGGAAACCCTGTAGATTTGATTTTCAAGACGGCGGGTATTAACGTCTGCAAATTGTTATCGTTGGCTAAACAAATCAAGGAATTGGCCAGATACTTGAAAGGAATAGCATTTTACATGACAACGAAAAGGTGGCACTCATCCTCCCCCTCTGCACCCAGATTAAGGTACAAAAGAAAATGACAGTCTATTTGATCCGGCATGGCCAATCTGAATTTAATGCAGCTCATAGTGAAGGTGAACCAGACCCGATGATTTTTGATGCACCTTTGACTAAAAAGGGTCGCATACAAGCGGAACAAGTAACAGCGCAGTCATGGAGCTTGAAATTCAAAAGGTCATAACGTCTCCCCTAACTCGAGCCATTCAAACAGCGGTTACATTAGAGATTTAGTAGAGGTTTCGATGGAGAACCGCGAAGTTCGCAAATATGAAACTAGCCACAAATAAACTACACTTTTCACCAATATTTTATAAAAAATTTGTTTTGTTTTGTCGTTTAGAAGCCTAAAAAATACCAAAACCCAAGGGCAGGTGGTGGCGGACGTTTTATCGCCTGCAGACGGCCGCTCAGGACGCCAAGCATCAGACCAAAGACAACTTTGTTATTGCGGCTAAGCGGTATCTGAAGATGGGGTGATTGGGTAAGAATAAATATCAACAACGGTCTGGGGTTGATGCTTGTGCTTGGGATTCACGTTTCAATAAAAATTTAATGTCGGCCATGGCTACCGCAGGCCAAGGGCATTTCCGCTACAGTCAAACAGCCGACGACACCACTTAGACCGGCACTTCACTTTCTGAAATATCCACCACTGCTTCTACCAAAACGGGTCCCTTCAGGCCATCGTAAGCGGTGGTATGTTTTGCCCCCACCAGACCACGGCCGTCCTGTCTTGCCCGGATGACCTCCGCAAGACCCGTTAGAGGCTGGTAAACGCTTCCAGATAACCTTTCAGATCGCCTGGTAGCTTCCAAGACTGCAGCCGCGCATCCTCTAGAACATCCGCAACACCACGCTTGATCAACTGCCCTCTACCGCTGATGGGCACGTAGATCAGTTCATTTGGTGGCTCTTGGAACTGTTGATCAAATCCGGTTTCCCCAAAGACGCACAAGCGTACACCAGTCGAGTTTCCGAGCGCCACTTGACGAAACCATAGAAGCCCACCCGCGCCGCCTTCATAGCGCATTATGGCATGGGCATTGTTGTCTAGGGCGCGACCGTCAACAAAAGTTGCCAGATCAGCACTCAAGTTCTCCAATTTAAGGCTGGTGACAAAACCGGCCAATTGAGAGGCATGCGTGCCGATATCTCCGATGGAACCGCTCTAGCCATTCTTGGTCGGGTCAGTGCGCCATGTGGCCTGAGCGTGGCCCTCGACTTTGATAGCAGTAGACATCCGCTCTAAGCAGGTATTTCACCTGAACGGTCTGGATATTACCGATTTCTCCGGCAACAACGCGTACGCGAGCTTCGTGGACCATCAGATACCCAGATACCCAGATACGCACATAAAATAGGTCACTCCGACAAACCGTCCAGATTTGCTTGCCAGCTTTTCCAACGCTGCCACGTCCGCAAGTGTCGCCATCAGTGGCTTTCACAAATCACGTCAAACCCAGCTTCGATCAGTGCTTTCACGATCAGGTAGCGGATGAAATTAGGTGTAAAGAGTTGCGGCGACATCACTCCGAACAAACGCACCTTACGCCAATACCAGTTTTTGATCGCCCGCTTCTTTTGCGTCTTCCGGATCATGCGTAACCAGCAATGCCGGTATATTGTGACGCCGAATGTGCTCAAAAGCAAAGCTGCGCATCTCACCTCTAAGCGCAAGATCAAGTTTCGAAAACGGTTCGTCCAGCAACAGTGCCGCCGGTTCCGCAAGCAGTGTACGCATCAGCGCGGCGCGTGCCCGCTGTCCTCCTGAAAGGCTTGCTGGATCGCGCAGGTAAAATCCGTCCAGACCGGCTTGTTTCAGCGCCACTTCGACCGCCGCATGCCGCCGTGCCCGGCCCACCACTGTGCGTGTCAATCCAAAAGCCAGATTGTCACCGACCGACAGATGCGGAAACAAACCACCGTCTTGAAACATCAGCCCAATTCTTCGCGCCTCAGGTGGTAGTGAGCGCAAATCTATTCCGTTCAATGTGATGTACCCTTCAAGCTGGAAAGTAGAGGCCAAATGGCCTGCAATAGCATCGAGTAGGGTCGATTTACCAACGCCGCTCGGCCCCATGACAGTTGCAACTTCGCCACGTTCAACACAAACGCACAGCGGCCCAAATAGCGTCGACGAATTCGCCCAGCGCACAGACACATTTTTCAAATCAAGGCTCATTGGCCAGCCCCTTTTAATGCAGCGCGGTTGCGAAAGACAAACGCAGGCACCATAAATGCAACGGCATACGCTGCAAACGATAAGATTGCCTGTAAGCTAGCATAAACCCCGGTGATCCGCCGGTCTGCGCCCGAAGAGAGCGTCACCGCCTCTGTCGTCAACGTGGAAATTCGGCCTGCCCCCATGAACAACGTCGGAAGGTATTGCGCAACAGACACCGCAGTTCCAATCGCTGCTGCTATCAAGATCGGTGATAATAGTAATGGGATCTTGACCGTTAACAACTGCCGCAATGGCCCTGCGCCCAGCGAGGCCGCAGCCCGTATCAGCCGCGGGTCCAGTGCCCGCCACGGGTCTGACAGAACAATCATGACATAGGGAAAGACAAATAAGACCTGCGCCCAGATAACCGCACCGATCCCACCGCTGATCCCGAGGCGCAAAAACAGCATGTTTAACCCGTATAGGAAGGCAATCTGTGGCAGCAAAAGTGGAAGGTAGATCAGCACCTCCCCCCAACCTGCGCGCCCTCGACCCCCACGATCCTCACCCTCGAGCCAGAGGATTGCAAGAGCAAGCGAGACAAACACGCTTGCGCCTGCGATCAAAAGCGTGTTGCCCAACGCGGAACCCAAGACCCCAGCCGCATTTCGCCAAGGCTGAAAAGACCACGTTTCCGGCAACATGGAAGGCCAGGGCCAGCGCCACGCCAAGGACCAAAAAACCAACGAAACCATCGCCAGCGCCCCGATCACAAACAAAGCGACGACGCACAGACTGGCAATCCGCAAAAGCGGCTTAACTGTGCTGCTGCGGCCCCCAGCTCTAATCCACCACAAGCCAGTATAACGCACCAACCGCTCGGCCACGAACAGCGTCGCCGAAGCCACGCCCATCAAGAACGCCAGCATCAGAGCTCCGGCTGATGCTGGCAGGATCATCGCAAGATCAGGGGCCATGAAAAGACGCATCACAAACACCGAAAAAACCGGAGGATTCGAGGGGCCGAGAATAATCCCCATCTCTACCGTCGAGAGCGAATAGGCCAAAACAACCAGAACTGGCAATCGAATCAATGGCCAGACCTGCGGCGCAATGATCTTGACCCACACAACACTGCGCCGGTAGCCAAGGCCGCGCGCTGCCGCCATATGTTGCTGCACCGGGATTTGGCTCAGGGCAGCCAGCATGACCAAAAGTAGAAAAGGAATTTCTTTTATCATCAACCCAAGGATCAACGCGATGCCCCACGGGTCATTGATTAGCGCCAAATCGGGCGGGCGCACCCATCCAACAAGCGGTGCGAGAAGCCGCGCAATCCAACCAGATGGCGCCAGCACAAAGGCAAGGCCAATGGCAACTGCCGTATGAGGTGCCGCTAAAAGCGGGGCCAGCCAACGGGCGGCCGACCTGCCAGTCATGCGCGCATGCGCGGTGGCACAAAAGCAAGTTGCAAGGGTCAGCGACAAAAACGTTGCCGCGAAACCGATCCAGAGCGTCAGCCGTACAGATGTCCAAAAGCCTGGAAGCGCACATAAACTCCGCCAGACTTCGAGACCGGAACCATGTGCCCCAACTACCGGCATCAACCCGAACGCCGCGCGCCCGGTTTGGATCAACCCCGCAGCAATCGGACTAATAATTCCCAACAAAAGCGCCGCCAAGACGACCGAGCGCAGACCTGTGCCAGTTGGCTTCATGTCAACGCGTATACCGCCGCGCCCATTCTTGCGTCAGCCGCGTCATCCAACTGGCATGAGGTTCAAGTAATGTCGGCCCCAAATCTGCGAGCGAGGGCAGCCCGGGGGCAGTTTGAAGGGTGGCAAACGTAGCGCGAGCGTCGGCCTTAAGCT
>Ga0114994_10004496_pt1 | contig 10135 bp, 7 predicted proteins | sample ArcticOcean_MG_C_9_FD_87043 | JGI IMG/M metagenome (GOLD analysis project Ga0114994, IMG submission 87043) | Marine microbial communities from western Arctic Ocean - ArcticOcean_MG_CB2_152 | ecosystem: Environmental > Aquatic > Marine > Oceanic | place: Arctic Ocean: Canada Basin | collected... | reverse complement strand
ATTACTTCCACCAGTGAAATCCTTCAGGAGATTCGGGGTTGCCTTCTATGGTCTCAACTCCAAATTTAGATAATGCACTTCCAATTTGATTGTTATAACGGGCCACACCAAAAATAACGGCGGCAATTGAGGCAAAACCGAGAGCCGTAACCATGGTTCTGCGAGATAACAAATCTCCTTCGGCACTATAAGATTCGGCTCCGTATTGTGGCCCTTCAATATCAACAATACCCATCCAACCCATTTCTCCTAAGACTTCTTGGAATGCAAACCAATCAACTCCAGCATCATTAGCCAAAGTTGAGCCTCCATTTCCGTCTGGAACTGAGTTATTTTGTCCTGATTCACGAGTAATTGCATAGGGGTCACTATTTGGTGATGCTTTTTTCATGGCTTCTACTACTGTGGCAGAATCTGGGAATACCAAAACTCTAACTCTGTTGTGTAATACACGATTTCCATTTTTATCATCAATTTGTTGATGTGGATAAACTACATATTGAACAATATATTCATTATTATCTCTGGCTTTAATAAATTCGTCTATAACATCCGTAGATGAGAAATACTGACGACCAGTATAGATTTTACCATCTTTCAATGGGTGTCCATGAATAGTCCACTTTTTGTTTCGCAAACCATTAACTAAGGCATCTTCATTATGTTTAGCCGTGGGATTAACTTCTATGCGTGACTCATCTCCATAAGTTACATTTCCTAATTCATATTTGCCATTTGCTTCATAGACATAACACATCCACTCACGCTCTTCGTGAGTTTTATCTGAATATTTCTTCATATCTTTAATAGCATCATCCGAAAACATATCCCATTCTTTTTTCCAACTCATATTATTCACCTATATCTAATTATTACTGTATTATTGGAACTACTAGTAGTTCTTAATGGAGCCGCACTATTTTCTAATATCTCTACTATTTCAGAAACTTGTCCACCAATCTTAAGGGCTATAAGATGACCATCTGGCCCTTGCTTGCGTGTTACAATCTCTACAGAATATGGAGAATTTTCTAATGCATCCGCTAAACTATCTAAATCAGAACTGACTGATATTCCAGAAATGTTAATGTTAGGGCATTTCCTCCAAGTGGCTCCAGGACTGTTATCTTGAACTATGGTTTTTCCATTAGTGGTATCTACCCAAGTAATACTTCTCTTGGTTTTATCATTAGTGGTTCTTCGTGCACCTAATTGGCCTGACCTATTTCGTTCCCGCTTCTCACGATAATCCTTTTCTGCTTCAGTAAGTTTATCAGCAGGATTTTTGGCTCCTCCTAATGGTATTACATTGGATGGAATAAGATAAACGAACCAATCTTTATTAGTTCTGCGTGATTTTTTATCCTTGTTACCAAATCTTAAAGTTCCAGGTGATGAACTATCATAAACAACATTTCCAATAGACCCAACGCCAAATCCAGGTGGTGTGTAACCATTAGCAATTAAATCTTGAATGTATTCCTCTACATTTCGGGTCATACTACCATCTTCTTTCTTCATAAGTCGTGGATATTCTCCATCCAAGTTAGTAATTCTGTAATCGCCTTCCTGCAAATCTGATAAAGCGTAAATATCTAAATTTTCCTTCAAGAGAAATACATACCATGGTTGGCTGACGGTAGGCGAGTAAGATGCTGCCACCGCTTGACCAGTTTCATTAGTTTCAATATATTGTGGTGGTGGGGCGGCGGTAACTGCAACTACATTATCAGGCAGAGGTTGAATAACATTGCCTTCTGCATCAGTAAATGGACTAAAAGTAGCAATAGTTACCTTTCCACCAACTCTAATCGGCGGTGTTAAACTTGGCTCAGGAGCACCTGGATTCTGAATAATTTCCATAAATTGCTTTCCATAAGAAGTATTGAAATAAACATCAACATATTGAGAAACTCCCATTGGGCTACGATAGCCCGTTCTTGGTTGGGCAGCCAAATATTCTGGAGACATTCCACACAATCCTAAATCAATTGAGCCATTTAAGTTAATGATAGTGGCTATATCTCCCTCTTTAGGTTCTGGTAATACATCTACTTCATCTACACCTTCCAAGAATTCTTCTCTATTCTCATCAAAATTATCATTAAATGCTTCTTTAAATTCATTATTGAGTCCAGAGTCCGCAAAGGCGGCTTCTCTACCTGGCTTATAATATTTAACTTCATAATCATCAGACATTAAATCTCACCTCCAACACCAATTGGTTTAACTTCTTTATTTATATCTAATTCTCTACCATCTCTACTGGCAACTTCAACAGGGATTAAATCACGCTGCAAACCATAAATCAAAGCATCTGTTTCATCTTTAAAGATTAAAATATCTCCAGTGGTGCCACGATACCAAGACATGGTGTTAGGATTCCATAAGGCACAGATATTTTCTACACCTTCTGAAAATTCTTTTAGTGCTTCATTAACCCGTTCTCGTAACTCTTCTATTTCTTCTGGGTCTCCACTCCAACTACCTTCTACATTCGCTATAGTAGCATTAGTTTTTTCTGCAATAAATTCAGTAGCATCTCTATCATACTGGTTAGAAGGATTAGCCTCTGAAACTGCTTGTTCTAAATTAGAAACTGCTTGTTCTGCTACAGCCATCATATCTTCAGCCACATCTGGATTGTCAATATCTGCAAATTCACCTGGCATGGTATCACGCATACGAGCAGCCGCATCTACGGCTAAGTCTGGCAACTCATTAAATGGAGGAATAGAGTCTAAAAGTTCTTGCTGTGTTTCCATCAATGTGCCGAATACTTCATCATCTTCATATTCTTTAGCCGCATCAAGGGCTTGTTGAGCCACATTAGTTGCTTCTTGAACCGCAGTTCTATCTTTACTATCTCCTTCATTAGCAGACTCACGAGATTTAACCGCATTATCTACGGCTTCCATGGCACTGTTGGCTGCATCAACTATATTATCTGCTGCTACGGCTTTATCTCTGTCTTTTTTAGCCTCTTCTGCAAAGGATTGCGCCAAAGAAGAACTTTCTCCCACTTCTAATTCATTGAGGCTTTGACGAACCGCATCTAATTGTTCTTGAAGTTGTTCATCATTCGTATCTTCACTTGGTTGTAATAATTCAGATATTGAATCTAAGGCTTCATTAGCAGCAGCCACGGCTTGATTTCTATTACTAACATCTTCATCATTATTTGGGTCTGCTGCTGCATTGGCTCTCTGTGCATTTTCTACAGCCGAATCTACACTATCCATAGCAGAATCTAAATCATTAGACTGTCCTGCCTCACGAGCGTCTTGTTGGGCTTGTTGCCGAGCCGAATCAGTTTCTTTTGAAGCACCCTCTTTAGCCATTTGAGCATCTGCCTTACCTGCATCAGCACCTTTATTTGCAGCATCTTGTTGTAATGCCGCATTTGATTCATTATCTGGAATAAAAGGTGAAGTAGAACCTTCGCCATATCCAGTTGGGATTCCTCTGTCATTAGCCAGTTGATTTTCTTGATTAATTTGTTCCATCATTTGTTGTGCTGCAGATTGTGATTCCTCAAATTGAGGAGTGGTTATATCGCCATCTTGGTCAGTGCTCATAGGCACCCACCTATCTTCAGTATCTGGGCTTTGTTCCAAATAGTTTAAAGTTATGGTCCATTGAAATGACATATCATCAGATTCAATATCCCAATATTGGCCCTCCATAGCAGACCGATAACTTTGAGCAGTTACATAACTTTCCGCTCCATCAAACTCTATACTAAGCATAGTTGGTAATGGTTGATAATAAGTTGGCTCTCCATTATCATTAAATAGCCTTCGGACATCATCAAACTCCATAACATACCGGTTTGGCACTAATGAAGGAGAACTACCTATATACAAGGCGTGTCTCCAAATACCAGCGATAGGAGCCTCTGCTCCAGAATTAAGTTCACCAGTTCCAACATTTATCCACAACCAAGATTGACCTGATTCAGTAGATGAGGAAGAATCATTAGATTCTGGTAAGTTATCATTATTACTTGGGTCATCTCCTTGACCTGACCGATTATTTGGTTCTTCTCCTTGACCTTCGCCTGGACCTGTAGATGGTTCATCTGGTTCATCCGGTTGCATTGGACCATCTCTCGGCATATCTGGAAGTGGAGTAACATCGTCTATAATATCTTCATCCATAAAATCTTCTGGATTAGTAGGTTCTGGAGTTTCCCTAAGTTCATCAATTAACTGTTGTAATTCATCATCACTTAGATTTTCAAATGGTCTTGGTTGAGATGAGGGTTCATCTAATGGATAACTATTGCCATCATCCATATTATCATTAGTTAATGGTAATTCATCATCGGAGGGAGATGGGTCTTGAGGTTCCCAATCCATAAAATCATCTGGACTCATGGCAGGGCCGTCATCATCTGGACCAAATGGAGATGTGTCATCAAAAATGTCATCATAATTATCCGAAGGTTCTTCAGAGGGGGTGGAATCATCCATAAAATCTTCTGGTGTGGTTGGTTGTCCGTCTCCAGAGTCACTTGGAGGTCCTTCTCCACCGTCTTGGCTTCTTGCTTCTTGCTCATCCATTAACTGTTGTAAAAGTGAATCTTGAGGTGGAGCGGATTCTGAACCGCCTGATGCTTCTCCACTTTGATTATCTGGTGTGGGTTGTCCTTCTCCAGAATCTGATGGCTCTCCCGAACCTGATGATTCACCACTTGGTTCACCAGAGCCTTCTCCTTGACCTTCTCCAGAGCCCTCTCCGCTTCCGCTTGAAGGGCCTTCTCCTTGTCCTTGTCCTGAACCTGATGATTCACCAGAGCCTTCTCCAGAGCCTTCTCCTGATGCTTCACCTTGTCCTTCACCTTGCGACTGACCTTCTCCACTTCCAGAGCCTTCTCCAGAGCCTTCTCCTTGTGACTCACCCGAACCTTCTCCTTGACCTTCGCCTTGTGATTCTCCAGACTCTCCTGAATCCATTTGATTTTGTCCTGAACCTGATAAAGTTCCTGATTCTGTTTGTGTTGGACCGTCTCCACCTTTTGGAACTCCTGCCGCACACGCAGCACATGGTTCTTCTGGAGGGCCTGGTTCTGGTGGTTCTCCTGGTTCTCCTGGTTGAGGTTCTGGTGGTTCTTCATCGCTACAAGTATGTTCTAAACCATCTGGATTTTCAGGTGGTGCAGGGAATGGTTTAATATCTTCTGGGCCGTCTCCATCTCCGTCTCCATCTCCGCCTCCAGAGCCACTTCCGCCTCCGCCGCCGCCGCTTCCGCCTGGGCCACCTCCTCGTTCAGTATCCGGTTCTAAAGCAATATCAACTTGACTATCTCCAGATGAATTAATGATACTGTAATTTAATTGATAGTTAAAAGTATCTGTATCGGTATAATTTAAGTTATCTTCTTCACCATACATTTCAATATATGGCACATTTACTATCAACCAATCTGCAAAACCATTAGGAGATTCTATTTCATAAAGTTCTGTGTTATTATTATATAGCGTTCCTCCGAATGCTTCTTGAATGTTTGTTAATGTCATTAAACCATATTCTGGATGAAGCACAATAGGTCTAACATTTCTATCAGTAGGAGGTATTTCCACATTTTGTGTGAGACCTGTAAGGAGGTTAATTCCTAAAACAATGTCACCATCTCCGACAGGCATATCATTACATTGGTTTGCTTGTTATTTAAGATTGTCTATGCTAAATTATACTATGTGTGTCTATGTAGAGAGGTCATTTTTGATATAAGTGTGACAAAATAGTTTATCTTATATAGGTCCCGTAACAACCATATATTACCGCCCAAAGTGGCACCGAAAAATGGAGATAATTAAGATGGCAAAAAATAATGATATAAATGATGTAGCAAGTTTCTTAGATGAACTTAAAGAATTGACCCCAGAGCGTCCGGCTCGCCAACTCGTGAACTACGAGTCTTACAAGCCTGAATACGACCTTGTTCACAAGGGCTATGTTCTTGAAGGATACACCGAAGGTATTGAATCACCTCTTGGTTCAGTCAGCACCGCAGTTCGTATGGTTGCACCTGGTAACGAAAATGAACCAGCAGAAGGCCGCCGAATCACTGTTTGGCTTTCTTCCTATGAGCAAAACGACTTCCAACGCTTCTTGACTAACCATGTTGATTCAGAAGAAGGCCGTGCGCTTCCTGTAACAATTGACTTCCTTCGCCGATTGGAAACTTCACAGAAGACTGGTCGTGACTACAAGCAATTCTTCGCAATCTACCGTGCAGATGCTGACCGTGACGCTCTACCTGATGTTCACGAAGACCAACTCAAGGCTGATACACGAACTGTTGCTGAGTGAGTCCGTAAGGGCCACTTGCTGCTTGCTTGATGCACTATGCCGTAAGGCTTTCTGTCCCCAAGCCCCTAATGAAGACACATACGAACCTGAAAAGGTTTGGTCTGAAGGGGTTCGGGATGGTATCGCTAATATAGGTAATCGCATTAACGGAGGTTGGAGGTATGCTTTTTGACTGTTCCTGTTCCAATATCACTATTTGTGGATGAGTGCAATAAAGACTATTCCGACTTAAACCTATCAGTAGAAGGTATTTATACTTCCAAAATTGGTAACGAATGGTGCTACGGAAGTGGCATCTGTATCAGAATGGAAGACGGTCCTTTAGACCGTAGGAAACCCAATGCAGACCAAACAGGATTATGGTTCACTATCTCTGATGGTGATTATTCCATTGACTGCGTGGCGCATAATGGGTCCGATAAATATCCCGAAGGTATGGACAATGATAAACTGACTCAAGTTATGATGACTCTTACTGAGTCTATCAAAGACGGTAAATACATCTGTATAGAAGGGTGTTATCAAGTTATCGGTAAAGACAAAGTTTTCTTAGTCCGTCATGTGACTTCATATGACAACCTCTCGGATTCACAGATGAGTAAAAGTCAATTTGACGAATTCAAAGAGTTGTGTGACCAAAATCACATATCTCCATTAGACTTGATGAAGTTAGATGAAACATTATGGGCTGAATTGTATGCACCTAACACCTTGAAAGAGGCTGTAATGCTTTATTGTTTGAATCCACAAGACAAACAAGACTTGCTTCACATAGGTATCGTTACATCTATGGGAGAAGGAAAAGACCATTTGATAGACCATGTAATTGCGCCACTTGTCCCAGTAGGTGTAGCAGGGTCTGGTAAAATGTCCACTATTGCGGGACTATTTGGTGCCATGAGTGGTGATGACCTTAACGCTATTGAACTGGGACTAATACCTAAATACAATCGTGAGCGAATAGCCGTATCTGAATTTCAGACATGGGATGACTCCGTTTTTGGAGAACTTATGAATGTAATGGCGAATGGTAAGTTTGATATGCAGAAGGGTCAATTAGATATTACTCGTCCTGGCTGCGTTAATATGATGTTTTTGGGTAATCCTCCTAGACATTATACTGGCACTGAGGCGGAAGGTGGTGTCCATAAGAAAACCGATATGTTAGAATCCTTTGGACAATATACTTATCAAATTCTTAGTCGTTTAACTCTTATCTTTACTCAAATGAGTTTAACTGGAGAAGATGCTGAGGGTTTAATTGAAGATAAAATTATGGATTCAATGAGTGGAAAGTTCAAGGGAGATGGGGCAGAAAAGGAATCTAAGAAATGGCGCAGGTTCTTTCGTGAATATCTACGCTATGTATCCTCTCAAAATCCGGATTATGAGGAAAATAGAGAGTTTATACAATCCTGTTTCCATGGATACATTAAATCGTTGCCAGAATTCAAAGAAGTTTTCTTGGCTCGTAGTAGTAAAGACATGAGGAAATTCCAAGAGTTTGTCAATCTCTGCAAAGCCTATGCTCGCTTAGATGGTTCTGCGACTGTTTTAGAAAGACATATTGCTCAAGCAACTGATATATTCCTTATCTCATTAAGAACTCTCAAAGAAGACTTCCCATTAGACGAAATGGCTGCTGGTGTTAATCCTCGTATCTTAAAGTTATACGATAGTATATCTAATGTTATAGAAGAATCTGGTTCTTTAGACATAAAAACAATCAAGGGAATGTTGCCTAAATCAATATATCTCAAAGATGAGGACTTAGAAACCATGGTTCGTGCTGGATATATCAATGTCAATACCGATGAAAACGATGAATCTTTTATTATGTTGATAAAATCGCCAACTGCTGCATAGTTTCAAATAGATGATAGGAGAATGATATAGTATGGTTTTAACGGAAGGTGCATCTAATCGTGCGGCCATAGCCATTTTACGGGTAATTTCATTAGGTGAAAGTTTCTCAGCAGCCGCTAAAGCAGTAGGCACTACACGCCGAACCATGTTAAATTATGTAAGTCAAAATGAAGTTCCTATTCAAAAAATGAATAGTGGTCGTTGGGAAATTATTAAATCGGCATCACAGAAAGTTCCAGAATTATTGGAGTTAATGTATGAAGGCGATTCTGCCACTTCTGCTTGTCGCCAACTAAATACCACAGTTAGAACCATGTCTTCTCAAATGTTGCCAGATACTGCGGGTGATTTATTGCCAGTTATTATCAAAGTGGGCAACTCTTGGACTCCAAATTTTGTTGGAGTCCGAGAATATAGTATGACCCTTCATGGACAACTGTTAGGTTTCAATGATAGTGTGCAAGGTCGTGGATTATTAGCAGGGCCAGATGCTAATCAAGATGAGGCTGACAACGAATATGCAGATATTTGGTGGCAAGTAGATTTTAATAACTTTCAATCAACACTTCCTATTGATAGGGTTGGTGTATATTGGCAACCAGAAATTATGGCTTATCTCAGGAATCTCTTAGAATTGCCCTCTGTAGAAAATGCGGGATTAGCCAACAGATTTTTAGGTAACATCAATGTAGCCAATAATGCAGTAACAAATGATAGAGTAGATTCTGCTAATAACATGACTCTAAGTGTGTTGGAAGAATTTTTAGAAAGATATGATATTAGGATGGGTCCAGATTCTACTGTCGGTGTTGAACCAGCAAGAGGATTATCTGCTCCAATTCAATATATCTCTATGGCAGATTGGTTAAGTGACCCTCTGCGTGTATCTCCTGGATTGTGGCAAGTTATGTTTCTAACCAATGCTAATTTAGAGGCTTATCCCATTCCAATAACCTTTGAGTATAATTTGCTGCAAGAGTGAATTTTTCAATTGGATTTTTGATTTTTTCGGATACAATTTACTAAGAAGATTGAAATAGTATAAGGGGTAATGAAGCATTAAGGAGATTAACTCATGGAACTTGAAACAACACAAATCGGAATCGCTTTGGCATCATATGTGGCTGGTATGGCCTCAAATTGGTGGTGGGCAAACCGCAAGAAGATTACTGATACTATTGAAGAAACTTTAGAAGATAAGATAGAAGAATTAACTGGTATGGAAATAGAATTAAGTGAAGTTGTAGATGATGTGGTTTCCTCCATAGAAGAAATTGCAGCCGAAACCGCAGAAGCAGTAGAATCTGGAGCCTCCTTAGAAGAGATAAAAGATACTCTCGTTGAATCTGCTCAAGATGAAGCATTTGAGATGGTGGAGGAACTATCAGCACTCAAAGTATCAGAACTTCGTAAGCGTTTAGAGGCAGTTGGACTACCTGTGAAGGGTAAAAAGGCTGTTCTTATTACTCGCTTGGCCGAACATCTATCTGATGAATAAACATTAAGTTAAAATAGCGGCAACACCAAGTTATCGTTATGGCTTATTACTATTCCATTCCGATAGAGGAAATGGAAGAAGAATTAGAATCACTACGGTTCTATCCAGTCAATTTGGTTTTTCGTAATAAACCAGTCAAAGAATGGGTCTATGAACGCAAACTGCCTCGCTCTCCTAATCATTTTGTAAGGATTTACACAGGCATTCAACGCTATGGACAATCCGCAGGAGAATCTCGTAAAGCGGGCAAAGATGCTATTAGAATTCAAGTTATTTACCGAGATGCCAAAGGAGAAACATTAGTTTCCCAAACCAAAAGAGTTCACCGAGTTGGTGGGTGGAGAAAGAACTTACATAACAGAATGAATGAGGTATCGTCAGAATTACCCCAAGTGGAGTTTGATAGTCGGGGCGAACCTATGACTCTACGCAAAAAGGGCAAGAATCAATTTT
>Ga0114994_10004492_pt1 | contig 10139 bp, 8 predicted proteins | sample ArcticOcean_MG_C_9_FD_87043 | JGI IMG/M metagenome (GOLD analysis project Ga0114994, IMG submission 87043) | Marine microbial communities from western Arctic Ocean - ArcticOcean_MG_CB2_152 | ecosystem: Environmental > Aquatic > Marine > Oceanic | place: Arctic Ocean: Canada Basin | collected... | reverse complement strand
GCGATGCATGATTTTGAAGGCCATCACGTAAAATCACTGCTACAGGGTTTGATGGGCGATCATGCAGTGGCCCACCTGTGCTTTCCGTTTAATGACATTTTTGGCCCCACACACCTCTATGAAACCTGTTATGCGCCTCTATTGTTGGCGATGCCAGACCTTGAGCGGCGGGATTTAATTGTACTGTCTGGCATCACTCCCGCGGGTAATGAATGGGTGGGGTGTGCGGGGCACTATTTAGGCACATTTGTATCACCTTGGTTAGATATACCTCCTACAGGGCATATGACCCATATGCGTTTTCATGAGTTTTTCCGTTTTGAACAGGGAAAAATTGTAGAAATACAGGCTATTTGGGACATTCCAGAAGTGATGTTGCAGGCCCAAGCATGGCCCTTATCCCCCTCCTTAGGTTGGGAAGGGTTCATTCCAGGCCCAGCAAGTCAAGACGGTTTGCGTATTGGTGATAAACACCCGGGGCAAGGAGAAGCCAGCGTTCAACATGTACTTGATATGTTAACCCACTTGATCCTGCACCCAAAACAAGGTGGCCCAGAAGTAATGCAACTCCAACGGTTTTGGCACCCTCGTATGAATTGGTATGGCCCAGCGGGCATTGGCTCATCACGAGGCATAACAGGTTTTCGTAATTGGCACCAAATTCCATTTTTAAACGCCATGCCTGATCGTGGAAGTCATGACAAACAATTAGACTTTCACTTTTTTGGTGAAGGTGAATATGTTGCAGTAACTGGCTGGCCCAACATGAAGCAAACCATCACACAGGGTGGCTGGCTAGGCATCGCTCCAAGTGGGCAAGAGGTCAGCCTGCGGAGCCTCGATTTTTGGCGTATGGATGGCGGTTTAATTCGTGAGAATTGGGTATTGGTCGATTTGTTGGACTTATACCATCAAGTGGGTATCGATGTATTTGCACGCTTGGGTGAATTCAATAAAGCCCGCAACACAAAAAGTTCCCCACATTCCACCACGGAGATGTAGGCATGGTTTTGACAGTATTACCAAATTTTAGTTTAAGGTGCAAAAGAGATATAGTTACAGGCCCGCATTCAGGTACAGCGGCAACCTGCGCAGTGGTCTATCTTACGTCCGATGCTGCACTGCTGGTAATGGCAAGTGTCTTAGAAGTTGATGGGAGGTTGAGCGCAGACTAATGAGTATAGAAAAAGTTACATCTCAGCAGGTTGCGGAGCTAGCAGGCGTTAGCCAATCAGCCGTTAGTCGAGTCTATACTACAGGTGCTTCTGCCTCTAAGAAAACCACAGATAAAGTGCATAAAGCAGCCACTGCACTGGGTTATCGTCCCAACGTGCTGGCGCGGGCAATGGTTTCTGGCAAGAGTCGCATTATCGGTTTAGTAGTGGCCTACTTGGAAAATCAATTTTACCCAGATGCCATTGAAAAACTATCGACCCAATTGCAAGAAAAGGGCTACCATGTGTTGATTTTCATGCCATCGAAGACGGCGGAAAATATCGATGCGGTAGTGGAAGAAATACTTGATTATCAGGTTGAGGGCATTATTGTCGCGTCCGTGGCGCTATCTTCACAGTTGGCTGATCGATGTCGCTCAGCAGGCGTTCCAGTTGTGTTGTTTAACCGTTCTCAGGATGGAGAAGGCCTATCTTGCGTGACCTCAGACAATTTTTCAGGCGGGGCCAAAGCTGCACGATTTTTATTGGCTGGCGGGCATAAGAAAATTGGTTACATTGCTGGCTGGGAAGGTGCCTCAACACAACGAGATCGCGAGTTTGGTTTTACCGCAGCGTTGCAGCAAGAGGGGGCCACTTTATATGCCCGTGAGGCCGGTGATTTCTCTATGGAAAAGGCCAGCGAAGCCACTCGACGGATGTTTTCTGACGATAGGCCAGATGCAGTTTTTGTAGCTAATGACCATATGGCCTTTGCAGTTATGGATACCCTTCGCTTTGAGTTAGGTTTACGAGTACCTGAAGATGTATCAGTGATCAGTTATGACGATGTACCAGCTGCGGCATGGCCTGCTTATAATCTAACCACTGTGCGGCAGCGTGCTAACCAAATGGTGCGAGAAACAGTGCGCATTTTGATGGAACAAATACTCGGTGATGGCCTTCAAGGTCAGCAAATCGCCATTGGCTCTCCAGTTATTGTGCGTGGCTCTGCCCGCATCCCTGAAGGATGGAATTCATGAAAGGTTTTGATACTAAATTTAACGATTTTCCCGACTATATTTTAGGTATCACCAAAGAAATTTGGGAACAGCGAGGCCTAGCCACCCTGCATCACTATTATGCCAAGCATATTCCAGTTCGTTCCCCTGGATCTATGGTTATGGGAAATCAGCATGTAATTGCAGCCACTATGGCAACCCTCGCCGAATTCCCTGATCGCCAATTACTGGGCGAAGACGTAATTTGGTCCGGTACCCCTGAGGATGGAATGCTTTCCTCCCACCGTATTCTAACCACAGCTACCCATTTGGGTGACGGAGTATATGGAAAAGCCTCTGGTAAGGCTTTGAAATATCGCGTTATTGCCGATTGTCATGCAAAAAACAATCAAATTGATGACGAATGGCTTATTCGTGACCAAGGTGCAGTTGTGCGCCAACTAGGCATTGATCCAAAAGAGTATGCAGAAGATTTAATCATTCGAGAAGGTGGCCCAGAAGATTGTGTACAGCCGTTTACGCCAGCCATAGATGTGCCTGGACCCTACAAAGGTAAAGGCAACGAAGAAGAGTACGGCCAGCAGTACGCAGATATCCTGCGCCGCATAATGGGTGCTGAAATGAGCTGCATCAAGGCTGAGTACGATCGAGCCTGTCAACTGGAGTACCCTGGTGGCATGAGCTCCCACTCATGGGGCCCGGCGGAGCGGTTTTGGATGGGCTTAAGGGCTAGTTTTCCTAACGCAGAGCTTACCATCGATCACCAAATAGGCCGTCAGGACCCCATGATGCCTCCTCGAGCAGCCATTCGTTTCAGCTTGCAGGGTAAGCATGACGGTTGGGGTAGTTTCGGCAAACCCACTGGCGCCAATGTTTATATAATGGCTGCGGCTCACGCTGAGTTTGGTCCATATGGCATACGGCGTGAATTTGTTGTGTTTGATGAGACCTCAATTTGGAAACAAATTCTAATGCAAACAGGTTAATAAGGGTCTGTGAGTATCCACTCCATAGCGAGTGATAGAAATGTTATTGCCAAAAAAGGATTGCTGTATGACACAACCAGAAATTGTTCGTTATGGTGAATTGAAGCCATGTCGCACTGCATTTATCGATGCTCACTCGCCTGGGTCGGATCAAAAAGAAAATTTCACTATCATCGGTGCTGGTGTAGCCGAAAGTCCTGATCAACATGTGCATATTAAAGCCACACCTGGCTTCAATATTGGTGCTGCAGGCCAGCCTCCCAAGTGCGTCAATTCTCTGCATTTTCATAACACTGCAGAAGTGTTTTTTGTATTGAGTGGTAAATGGCGTTTTTTTTGGGGCTTAAATGGAGATGCTGGTGAAGTGATTTTGCAAGAGGGGGATATCTTTAACATTCCCACTCGCGTGTTTCGTGGTTTTGAAAATGTGGGTACCGACTACGGCATGATCATGGCAATACTAGGCGGGGATGATTCCGGTGGGGGCGTTATTTGGGCTCCTCATGTACTGGAAACTGCGCAATCTCACGGCTTAGTTTTAAGTGAGTCTGGCATATTGTACGATACTAAAAAGGGACAGGTGCTGCCTGCTGGAGAACAGCCAATGGCCAAGCTATCAGAGGCACAGTTAGCTGAAATTTCTGAAACTCCTGTTAGCGAGGTTGTCCCTGATTATGTGGCCCGTTACTGGGATATGATGGCGTTGGCAAGAAACAAGCCCTGTCCAGTTATTGGAGCAGCATCACTGATAAAAGACAAACCTGGTTTTGAGGTAGAACTGCTCACCCGAGGGTCCATTGCTGCAGATGCTTACAGGAATCCACAACATGAAGTGCTTATGGTTTTTCGGGGTCATTGGCACCTCAGTTGGCAGGGTCATGAGCTGGTATTGAACCCTGGTGACACCTGTTGGATACCACCTAACCTAGCTCATGGGCTGGAAGTGTGTGTGTCTGGCGAAGCTAGTTTGTACCGTATAAGCGGTACAGGCGATGCAGCAGGTTTGACTTGGCAGAAAAAGTAGAGGGTATCATGAGTCTTCCCGCCCTAGTATTACTGCCAGGCATGATGTGTGATGGCCGCATGTACACCTCACAGCTTGAGGCTTTAAAGGACGTTGCAGAATGTCAGGTTGGCTATATTGGTGGTGCCGACAATATATCTGAAATTGCCACCCAGGTATTGGCTCAAGCGCCAGAAAAATTTGCCCTAGCTGGCCTGTCTATGGGCGGCATCGTGGCTATGGAAGTAGTGCGTCAGGCGCCAGAAAGAGTCACCCGCTTGGCTTTGATGAATACCAACCCAAGGGCTGAAATAGGCGATGTGAAGGCCGCACGCAAACCACAAATACAAGCTGTTCAAGCAGGTCAACTTGAACAGCTTGTACGTGAGGTTATGGTGCCGCGTTATTTTTCTAGCCACCAACCCCATGCTCAATTAGATGAGCTCTGCGTCGATATGGCATTAACCTTAGGCAAGGATGCGTTTGTGCGTCAGTCACTGGCCTTGCAGAATCGCCACGACCAACAGGCGACATTAGCAAGTTTTAACAAGCCTTGTTTAGTACTAATGGGCGAAGAGGATGAGCTTTGTCCGTTAGATCGACATGAATGTATGGTTGCTCTGTTATCTCAGGTAATCTTCGTGAAAATTCATAACGCAGGGCACATTCCTACACTCGAACAACCCGCAGCCACAAACGCTGCTTTAAAACAATGGATGGCTCAATAATGAATGTTAATTTGTTGGAAAAACTCCAAGCAGTGGACACCCCTACTGTATGTAATGCAATTGAGGTTGCCCAAGGTAAGCGTGGATTTAATCAGTTTACCAAAGGCACGATGCTTGCCTCGTCTGCTGCAGAAGGTGCGATGGTCGGCTATGCTCGTACTGCTCAAATTGCAGCCTTAGAACCAGCCAAAGAAAGTGCTGGGATTATTAAACAACGACGTGCAGATTACTATCGGCACATGTCTGAAGGGCCACGACCTGCTATTGCCGTAGTGGAGGATTTAGATTATCCCCACTCTATTGGTGCTTATTGGGGAGAAATTAACACTACCATTCATAAGGCTTTTGGTCTTGGGGGTGCATTAACCAACGGCGTTATGCGAGATCTGGGTGATTTACCCACTGAATTTCCAGTGGTGGCAGGCTCAATTGGCCCAAGTCATGGGTTTGTGCATGTGCGCAGCATAGGCCAGCCTGTGACTATTTTTGGTATGCAAGTAACCGATGGAGACCTCGTTCATGCCGACAGGCACGGAGCTTTGGTCATTCCACCCGAGGTTATCCCAATGCTCGAGGCTGCCATTGATAAACTTCTCAGTACCGAGCAACTAATACTAGGTCCAGCAGGCAAACAAGGTTTCGGATTAGCTGAGTTTGAGCAGGCTTGGGCAGCGTTTGAAAAGGCACGCACCTAAAAATACCAAACAACTAGAAGGCTAGCGCAAGTTTAAATATTGCGCGGTGCCTTCTAGCAACATCTGTACTGCCATAATGATCAAGACCATACCCATCAAACGCTCTATAGCAAACAAGCCTTTTTCGCCCAACACCACGTAAAGTCTGCGTGAGGCTAACAAAATACCTGCAGAAACAGCCCAAGCAGCCGTCACCGCCAACCATAAATCAAGCCACTGGCCTTCGGCCGACTTACGCATCAACATAATCATGGCTAAGCTTGATGGTCCCGCCATAAGAGGTATCGCCAAGGGTACTATAAAGGGCTCGCCATCAGGTGTTTTACCCAACAAACCGCCTTCTTTTGGGAACACCATTTTTATGGCTATCAAAAATAATACAATACCCCCACCGATACGAATGGCTTCTTGAGATACCTGCAAGAATGTCAAAATATACGGGCCTAACAGCAAAAACATTAACAACACAACGTAAGCTATAAGTAATTCACGGCGCAAAACCAAACGACGACGTTCTTCGGGCACTTGCTTTAATACCGACAAAAATAAAGGGATGTTGCCTAGCGGATCCATAACCAAAAACAGCAAAGTGGCAGCTGCAAAAATATCCATATCTCTCTCAATAAAGTATTAAATGATTAATCTAAGCGTCGCTGAATAACGACGGAGTGATTCCAACTAGGCGCTAATTCCACATGGGTGGCACGCCCACGTTCTTGACGTGGTGTAACGTTGAAGTGAGTGCGATAAGTGGTGCTAAAATGACTGGCAGAGGAAAATCCACAAGCCATGCCCACTTCTACAATGGAGCGATCAGTGTCCCGTAACATTTGGCGGGCCTTATCTAACCTCAGTTGTAAATAAAACCGTGAAGGCATATTGTCTAAATGTTTTTTAAACAAGCGCTCTAAGTGCCTCCGAGACAGCCCAACATGATAAGCCAAGTCATCGGCAGATAAGGGCTCTTCTATGTTGGTCTCCATTAAGGTAACCGCCTCAATAAGCTTGGGCTGACTGGCGCCAATACGGGCCTTAAGAGGAATGCGTTGCTGGGTATCTTTTGGCCGCATTCGTTCTACTAAGAACCATTCAGACAAATGTGCTGCCATGTCTAAATCTTGCTGCTGTGCTAGCCAAGCCAGCATAAGGTCGGAAGTTGAAGCCCCACCAGCACATGTCATCAGCTGCGATTCTTGTTCGAACAGTTGATGACTCCAAAGCACATCAGGAAAAGTTTGCCGCAGCTTTTCTATCACAGACCAATGACAACAACTGCGCTTACCGTTGAGTAAACCTGCATAAGCTAGGGGGATAATGCCTGTACCTATGGCCAGTATTTTCACCCCCATCTTAGTTTGCTGAACCAACCAGCGTTGTAACACGGCATCTGCTTTATTAGGAGTAATCAAGTCTCCAATGACAAACAGCGTATCGACCTGTTCGCTATCCAAATAATTGGTCACTTTCCCTAAAACACATTCACCGTCTAAAGACATAAGCTTTAGCCGGTATTTATCGTGCTCTAATACACTATTTGTATGCAGCAACAGTTCAGCAATTTGGCCATAACTACTCAAGCTTGCATGGGGCAATAAAAGCAGGCCAACTGTGTGGGAATTTTGTAACTTAGTCATAGGGCGTAAGGATACACTTAATCATTGAGCGAATGCGTAAAACCGTCATTAGTTCTGCTAAAACAGTCGTATTTTTAACCAAATGAAAACCCACCCCACAACAATATTTTGACAGAAATGGCTTGAATGTCATTTTACCAACAAATAGGGTCGCACTAGCTCAACTTACCCCCTAGTGCACGCCGCTAGTTTCTTGAATAATAGACGTATCAGTGACAACATTAGCAGACTGACTAAAGGAAAGGAAAGACAACATGCGCACCTTAACGGATAAAAAAAATATCGCTATTGATTTAGTTTGCAGCCTGATTGGCAAACGTCAAAAGAAGAGTAGTTGTGAAACCATGCAGCAACTAGCGCGCCTGTACTATGCTGAGAGCATCCCTGCGGAGCTATTACAATTTGACACCGATAACTTATACGGTGCGCTGTCTAGCTTATGGGATTGCGTAAAACTACGCCATGATAGCCAAGTTAATATCCGTGTATATAATCCTAATTATGAAGAACACCAGTGGTACACCAGCCACACTATTGTAGATATTGTATGTGATGACAGAGCTTTCTTAGTTTCTTCCATCACCAACGCTTTAGTTCACCTCGGCCACACTATACACATCACTACTCACCCAGTGGTGGCGGTAGAGCGAGATATAAAAGGCAAAATCACCAGTATCTCGCCCTTCACGGGCAAGGCCGACAGCGCTAATTTAGAAGCAGTAATGCGTTTTGAAATTGATCAACAAAATGATCCTGCAGCAGTGGCTAAAATTATTACTACCCTCAAAGGCATCATTAGCGATGTGCGCTTAGTGGTCGACGATTGGCTCCCTATGCGTGACAAACTAGTGTCTATTATTGACACCTTAGAGTCTCAAAACCTACCTGTTACTGCAGAAGATTTAGCAGAAAATATCGCCTTTTTACGTTGGGTTGCCAATAACCATTTCACGTTTATTGGCTATCGCTCTTATGGACTCAAAAAAGATACTAAAACTAATTTATGCAAACTCACGCCACACAAGGGCACAGGCCTAGGCAGCTTCCGTGATGATAATTGTAGTGCAGAAAGCCTGTTGCCAAGTACCCTATCACAACAAAATTCAGATTTAGCCCTGCGCAGCAACATGTTGGTCATGACCAAGTCCACTAGCCGCTCCACTGTGCACCGCCCTGTTAACTTTGACTACCTTGGCCTTAAACGTTTTGACAAGCAGGGCAATGTGATCGGCGAAGAACGTTTTTTTGGTTTATATTCCTCTGCTGCTTATACCGCCCGTATAGATGAAATTCCATTACTAAGGCGCAAAGCCCAAGGCTTGCGTGAGCGTATTGAGCTGTTACCTAACAGCCATAAAGGCAAAGCCTTACAACATATACTCAATAACTACCCCCGTGATGAAATGTTACAAGCTAGTGTGGATGAACTCTGCCCTATCATTCGCGGTGTATTAGACACCCAAGAGCGCCATCATTTACGCCTGTTCCTGCGTCTTGATACATTTGGTCGTTTTGCTACAGCTTTGGTTTATGTTCCACGAGAGCGCTTTAATACTCAACTACGTATTAAGATGCAGAACATTCTTATACGTAAATTCAATGGTTCAAGCGTTGATTTCAACGTCATGTTCTCGGCGCTACCTTTAGCCCGTGTGCAGTTAACCGTTCACGGCAAAGACATCCGCAACACACCGTTTGACATCGATGACATCGAACAGCAAATGCGCGACGCTATGCTGGCCTGGGGTGACCACTTACACCACGCACTTAATAGCAAACGAGGCGAAGCCAAAGGCAACCAACTATTTAAGCAATATGGCCAAGCCTTTCCATTAGCCTACCAAGAAAACTTTTCTGCGCAAGTAGCAGTCATGGACCTAATGCGCTTGCAAAAAATCAGTGTTGATAAACCTTTGTCTACCTATCTATACCGCTCGCTGCATCAAGCAGACCAAAGCCTTAGCTTTAAAGTGTTTGGGCACGGTCAAGCTAAAGCCTTATCAGACGTGTTGCCAATTTTGGAACGAATGGGCGTAAGGGTTATTAATGCGCACCCTTACACCATCAAGTCTGAAGCTGGTTTAGACCAGTGGATCATTGATTTTGTGATTGAAATTAACCAACAGGTAAACCTTGATGGCGCCAATGTCAAAGAGCGTTTTCAAGAAGCCTTTAGCCAGATTTATACCGGTCGTGTGGCTAACGATCGTTTTAATAGCCTAGTATTGGCTGCAAACTTAACTTGGCAGCAGGCTATTCTCATTCGGGCTATTAGTAGCTACTTACTGCAAATCCAAGTGCCATTTAGCCAGACCTACATGCAAACCACCTTGGTGCGTAATGCCGACATTACTCATACCTTAGTGCGTTTGTTTGAGGCTCGCTTTGATCCTAATAATCAGCAATCTGAAGATCTTATCGATCGATTGCAGGAAGACGTCAGCCTAGCCTTGGAAAAAGTTAGCAACCTTGATGAAGACCGCATTGTTAAGTATTTCTTGGCCACTATCATGTCTATGTTGCGTACTAACTACTACCAAACCGATAGTACAGGCAGTCGCCATGAATACCTATCCTGCAAATTAGATCCAAGTCAAATTCCAGGTGTCCCATTACCCTTACCTAAGTACGAAATCTTCATCTACTCAACCTGGGTGGAGGGCGTACATCTTCGTGGCGGCAAGGTTGCCCGCGGTGGCTTACGTTGGTCTGACCGTCAAGAAGACTACCGCACAGAGGTGCTTGGGCTGGTAAAAGCACAAATGGTGAAAAACGCTGTTATCGTTCCTTTAGGGGCTAAAGGCGGCTTTGTGTGTAAACAATTACCACAAACCAAAGACCGAGAAATACTAATGGCAGAAGTCATACGCAGCTACTCCACATTTATTCAAGCGTTACTAGACATCACCGATAATATAGT
>Ga0114994_10004489_pt1 | contig 10144 bp, 8 predicted proteins | sample ArcticOcean_MG_C_9_FD_87043 | JGI IMG/M metagenome (GOLD analysis project Ga0114994, IMG submission 87043) | Marine microbial communities from western Arctic Ocean - ArcticOcean_MG_CB2_152 | ecosystem: Environmental > Aquatic > Marine > Oceanic | place: Arctic Ocean: Canada Basin | collected... | reverse complement strand
CGTGAACCTCGTGAACCTCGTGAACCTCGCGAAAAGCGTGAACCACGATCTGGCGACAGCATGCGCGAAAGAAGGGATCGCAGACGACAAGACACCTCTCCCTCAGACTCTTCGAGCAGTAATTCATCCGAGAACACCGAGAACACAGAGAACACAGAGAACACCGAGAACAAAGACCGTAAGCCACGCTACGATAGTCCGGAAAAACGCGACAACAAACGCGATAACAAAAACAATCGCAACGATCGTCCAGAACGTAACGAGCGTAAGGAACGCAATGAACGTCCAGAACGTCAGGAGCGTCCCGAACGCAACGAGCGTGACGACAGAACTCGCAACAACAATCAAAGACGTGGGAAGCAAGATAAGTTCCTTAGCGAACCTGAGGAGCACGGATACAATTTTGATAATTTAGTTGAGATTGAAGGAGTTATGGAAGTTCAGACTGAAGGTCATGCGATTTTAAGATCTGCAGATTATAACTACTTGAACTCTCCGGATGACGTTTATGTTTCTTCAAAGCAGATGAAGCAATTCTCTATCCAAAACGGAGACACCGTTGTGGCTGGAATAAGACCACCTCGAATTGGAGAGAAATTTTACCCATTAATCAGTGTTAAATCTGTCAACGGCAGATCACTTGACTGGATTAGAGATAGAGTTCCGTTTAAGTACCTCACTCCTCTATTTCCACAAGAGAAATTTAATCTTAGTACTGCTAGAGGTGGTATATCTATGAGATTGATGGATTTATTCTCTCCTATAGGTAAAGGCCAAAGGGGTATGATAGTATCTCAACCAAAGACTGGTAAGACTACATTATTGAAGGATTTAGCTAACTCTATTTCTATTAATCATCCGGAAGTTTATTTAATCATTCTTTTGATTGATGAAAGACCAGAGGAGGTGACGGATATGAAGAGAAGTGTGAATGGAGAAGTTATCGCTTCTACGTTTGACGAGCCTGCTGACAGACACGTAAGGATTGCTAATCTAGTTCTGGAGAAAGCAAAAAGAATGGTAGAGTGTGGACATGATGTATGTATCCTGCTCGATTCTATTACGAGACTTGCTAGAGCTTACAATACCGTGAGTCCATCTTCTGGAAAGATTCTTTCTGGTGGTGTTGAGGCAAATGCCTTACAGAAGCCGAAGAGATTCTTCGGAGCTGCTAGAAATATTGAAAATGGCGGGTCGCTATCAATTATAGCTACTGCACTTGTGGATACTGGCTCTAAGATGGACGAGGTTATTTTCGAGGAGTTTAAGGGAACTGGAAACATGGAGCTTATGCTAGACAGAAGGATCTCAAACCGTCGCATCTACCCTGCTATTGACATTCAGTCTTCTGGTACTAGAAGAGAAGATTTGTTGATGGATAAGGAGGCACTTCAGAGGATTTGGATTTTAAGAAAGCATTTAGCTGACATGAACCCTGTTGAAGCAATGGAGTTCGTGAAAGGAAGAATGGAGTCTACGAAGACAAATGACGAGTTCTTGAACTCAATGAACGGCTAGAATTCAGCATGAATCTGAGAATTGCATCACTACTACTGCTTTTCGGGTGGATATTTTTGAAATACCACATGCTCGGATCTGAATCAACTTTCATGTGGGGTATGATGTATCATTTCACGGCTATGCTGGGCATAGGTTTTACTGCGTGTTGGATTGGTACTAGAACCTTCAGAGAGACTCCTGAGTTCTTTGAGGGGTTTAAGCATGTTGCTAAGCATGTACTGAGCTACTCTGCGGGAGCGACTGTGAGTATTTGGGTTTGGTATCACTACATAATAGCAGATGCAACTCTTGAGAGATTTAACACTATGAAGGAAATGGTGAAGACTCAATTTAGTTCAGAAGCTGATTACCTAAGTTATGTGCGTGAAAACGGACTAGACCCACACCTTTCTCTTTCGGATTGGATAGCTTCTACAACAAGCCAAATAGAGTTGATGTATTCACCCCAAACTCACATTTCTTTGAGTTTAATGGCATATTTAGTATTAGGTCTTTTCATTTCATTGATTGCTAACGTACTTTGGACGAAGGTTTGGTTTGCACAACAAGTCCCTATTGATATACGTTAACACGAAAGGATGAAATTTCAAGCTAGTATAATATGTGGAGTGTTTTTATTTACTTCTTTATTTACAATGGTTTCGCACGCTCAGGGGGGCAGAAAGAACTTGGCTGGATTTGACAATAAGACCTTCCATTTCGGGTTCCTTTTAAGTGGTAATAGTTCTGATTTTAGTTTTGATCTTAATGAAGACACGACATTTAGCTCTGGACTTTATGGTATCGCTAATTCTCCTCAGGGCGGTTTTAATCTAGCATTGCTAGGGTCGGCTAGATTAAGTAGGCATTTAAGCTTAAGATTCATTCCTGGATTGAGTTTTCAGGATAGAGGGTTAACATATTCATTCGGTGATTCTCCTGACAATGTTGAACACATTTTAAGACGAACCGAATCAGTAAACTTAGACATCCCATTGCTGTTGAAAATCCGTACGGACAGGCTGACTAATTTCGCTGCTTACACATTGATTGGAGTGAAGTTCAGCAAAGACATGCAGTCACAGGAAAACGTAAACCAACAGCTTCAAGATGATGATATCCTGAGGACACAGGCCACTAATTTTTCAACTGATATCGGCGCTGGAATCGATATCTTTCTCCCTTTCTTTAAGTTCGCACTAGAATTCAAGACTGAAATCGGATTGATTGACGTTCTAATACACGACGACAGCGATTACGCTAATCCCCTACAGGGCTTGAAAACAAGGTCTTACATATTTTCTATTTGCTTCGAAGGCTAAACATAATATTATGGTAGAATCAACTTCACACTCTGAAAGACTAGAAATCGAAATCCGAGGGTATTTCGGGTCACACTCAATTGAAATAGTTGAGACTGAGGAAGGAGGAGTAATTCAATTAGCTCTCGTAACAAAGGGAGAAGAGCACGGACAAAAGTTTCTTTTTCATAAGTCTAGAGGAGCGTACAGACAACAGGCACTAGAAGATTTATTAGACTATATTAAAGACCATAGAGCTAAAGAGTCAACATACACAGTGCAATGGAGAGCCTTTAACGAGTCTGAATTACATACTTCATACTTTAGCGCACCTAACATTCAGGGTGCATTAGAAAAGTTCTTTTTCGGTCGTGATATACATAGTATTACCGTATTTTCTGTTAGCCTCAACCCTATCTCATAATATGGATAATGACTCCTTTTTATCATTAAAAGGTCGTTCTGAAGGGCTATTCAAGGCAAAGGGTTCAAAACACTTCGGGTTTGCTGTTCCTGTTAGGAGTGAAGATGATGTTAAGGCGTTTTTAGGCTTAATTAGAAAAGAACATCACTCTGCCCGACATCATTGTTATGCTTACAGATTAGGACATGATGGGTCTATTAAAAAGTCAACCGATGATGGTGAACCTAGCAATTCGGCTGGCCCTCCAATTCTAGGCGTTTTAAGATCTCACAATCTAACTAATGCTCTTATTGTTGTAGTGAGGTATTTCGGAGGGACTAAGCTAGGTGTAGGGGGGTTAATCGAGGCATATAGAGAGGCTGGAAGGGCCGCTGTCGAGTCCGGTGATATTATTACTTGCATTAGGACTAACACCTTTATAATCAGCTATCCATATGCAAAAATGGGAGAAGTAATGTCAATTCTAAAGCGTGCCGACATTTCACCCGAGAACACAGAATTTCAACTAACGTGTTCACTAGAAGCAACTATAAGACTCAGAGATTCAGATGTCTTTGAAAAACAAATGAGTAATGTGGACGAGGTTCAAGTGGAACTATGTAACTAAGGCTTCTTTATTAAGAAAACCCACCTTTCGTCCCCGAGGCAATAACGCATGTACCTCTCCTCGCCAAGTAACTTCATCATATCTACTACCTCTACCTCGAAACCCGCCTCAGCGAGCCTCCTAGGGTAGTCCTTAAAACCGTAAAGCCTTAAGTGGTCGCTTTGCCAGTAAAGTCGTTCACGCTCCAGTGGGTCTGTTACTGTACGATCTTCTTCGGTCTCAGCATTATTCCAGTCTATAGGAACTTGTAAAATCCCCCAACCACCAGATTTCATAACCCTATAAAATTCTTTTAGCACCTTTCGATCGTCATCTACGTGTTCCATGAGATGGTTTGCCATTAGAATATCGAAAGAAGAATCCTCAAACGGTATCTCATGAACATCGAAGTGATAGTCGGCCCAAGGCGAATCAAGGTCTCCACTAACGTAAGCAATGTTCGAAAGCTTTCTGAATCGTTTTATGTAACAATACTCTGGGGCCAAATGCAACATGCGTGCAGACTCATTGAAAAAGCTAGTGTTCTCTTTCATATATACCCAAAGAGCTCTGTGTCTTTCTAAAGATAGCGTACTAGGAGCTAGTGCATTGAGTCTCGTTCTAACTCGGCCATAAGGCAGCATCTTTCTATACTTCCTTCCATCAATTGGATCCTCATATTTACTCCCCCAATAAACCCAACTTATCGATTTAAGCCCCATATGAGCCACCCTCTGGAGCAAGGTCCTCGGAATAAATCTAGTTAGAAATGCAATTAATGTCTGAACCAAGGCTTCCCGCTTATTGAACGACTAGTCTTGACGTACCTAGTACCATATCATCAGCGAGCCTACGAACAGTAACTAAATATGATCCTGTAGCCATATCGGTTAATGATATAACAGCTGAATTAACGATATTAACAACTCTGCCCATAACATCTGTAATTACAACCTCGCAAGGCTCTACAGGCATGTTAGAAATCATCACCGAACCGTTTCTTAGTGCAGGATTTGGATACATTTCTAGTGCAATGAGATCTAACTCGAATAACCCTGTAATTGAAGCAGTAATAGATACGCGCTCCGATTCACAAGCGATAGGAAGTGGTTCAACTTGCCAGTTATAGAAAAAGTAGTAGTAACTAAATTCAGGTCCGGCTGTACTGTTAGTAATTGCTCCTAAACCACCTAGATCATAAGGATAATTCAATTCAGAATCTGTTCCCTCTCTCCATAGTTGTGGATCACCTGTTGCAGTGCGTAGTCCGTAGTTAACACCTGCAAGCACTTCGAAGTTTAATTCTACTGTAAACTCTCCGTCTTCAACAAATAAAGTAGTTGAAGCTAGTACGTTTTCAAATTCATCTATTAGCTCGAAAGTCCTATCGTATGCACCATTTGCATAGACAGTGACACTACGCAATAGAACATCTTCGTTCACGTCGAATTCTAACCATCTGTTGCTGTTGGAGTGGTATTGGCCGCCTTCTTGGGTGTCCAATTCTCCTCCGACAACTAACTCTCCAGATGTTATGTGTGATGATGAAACCCAAACCGTCAATTCTTCAGTCACATCGCTCACGATATAAGTATCACCTGAGCCGAGAAGATTCCCGTCTACTAGAGCGTCATACCAGTTTATATTCAGACCATCATTTGCAGTAAATGAAGCCTGATCACCTGAGTTAATTGTGAAGTCAAGAACTGTGGGAGGGCTTACAGGACTATCATAAACAACCACCGTGTACTCTTCAGAATTCCCTGCATTAGCACAAATATCTACAACCGACACGCTGTAAGTGCCTGACTCTGTCACAGAAATAGACTGCGTAACCTCACTATTAGACCAAAACCATGAATCTGCTTCTGAAGCTGTCATGGTTATCGCGGCACCATCACAAAGGTTAAGATCGCCGTCTATAACAACTGTGGGAGCATCACCCACTATTTCAATTACAGAAACAATATTGGAACTTCCAGCACACCCCTCTTCGTTAAATACCATAACGCTAATATTCCCACTCTCTGAAACTACTATTTCGTTAGTGCCTGAAACGTCGTTAGTCCATTGGTAGCTCACGAAACCAGCCGGAGCTGTTATCGTAACAGAATCACCTGGGCAAAACCCATACTCTGAAGTTGTAATAGCCACATCAATAAGACATGGAGCTTCGTTAACAACATGATACTGATCAATCTCAGGGTTTTCAATAATTGTTTCTAAACCCGATGGCCATGTAATAACAGCGGTTTCAACATATTCAGACAATCCTAATCCAAAGTGACAAGAGAACGTGCATGTAATACCGTAGCTCTCTCCAGCTCTTACCTCACGTATTTGAGTTCCGAAGTCACCCGTGATAATTACGTGCGCTCCTACGGCATCTAGATTAGACTGAAAGCCCTCTAGTTCGAAAGTGATCCAGTGATTGTCGTTACCGTCATTAATCCATAAGATATCCTCATGCTCATTGTCAGGAGTAACGTAACCTCCACCATAGCTGGCATAAAGATCCACTGTCCCATCGCGATTAACATCCCCGAATGCAAAGCTGTGCATGGTATCGTCTCCAGGGAAGGTCCCTCCCACCTCAGTGAAAGTCTTATCTCCGTTATTATGGAAATAACGGTGTGAACCACCAGAATGAACTAGATCTACATACCCATCATTATCAAAATCCTCCATTTTAGCTTGTAAGAAGAAGCCTTCCACATCAAGACCACTTCCTTCAGTAATATTCGTGAAGTATCCGAGACCATCGTTTTCGAATAAATACAGTGTCGTACTGTGATTCGTGATTAAACAGTCAAAATCTCCATCGTTATCTATGTCAGCAAAATCAACTGTCCAGCTCTGCTCGTAAAAAACCAAGCCTCTTTCATTAGCTTCCTCTGTAAAGTTTCCATTTCCGTCGTTAACCCAAAGCTGATTAACTCGACGCGGGTCATAAGGGTCATTAATGAATTGGCGACACTTGGCAATAAACAAATCAATATCACCATCGTTGTCGAAATCAGTGAATACAGTTCCGTAGTTACCAGAATGATCATTCCCAGCATAATCTGCAAGAAGATAATTATCAAGTGGAATAAGACCAGGTGCTGGTATTAATGTTCCATTTGACGATCCAGCCCACATGCGGCTCAGACCATCATCGTGACAACCAAACACATCTAAATACCCATCATTATTGATGTCTGCCCAGTTACATGCTTGCATATACATGGACCCATTCTCAAGCTCCATAGATGTGTAAACCCCAGGTGACGTTATATGCTGAACGTGCACACCATCATAAGACCCTCCAGAAAACACGTCTTTGTGTCCGTCATTGTCGAAATCGGCAACACACATACCCCACTGACTAGAACCACTTACTGAACCCAAATCATAATCTACGAAAGACCCATCCGGACCTTGATAGAGAATGTGTAGAGTATTGCTTTGGTCCATAACAATTAAGTCATCAAAGCCATCACCGTCCATGTCTGTAAATCCAACACAACCACCTGAGTGATATTCATTAGGTAATAAAGAAAAACCGTTGCTGAAAGATTGAGCATTAAGAATAACGACTCCAGACAGAATCATCGTGATAAAAGATAGATATTTACGCATGGTAGGATTTAATTAACTTAACAGGTGATGCAAGATAATACAGAAGGAATAGAAGATAATACAAAAGACATTTATATAACGCACATATATATTAATGGTTGCAGAAGTAATGGAATTATCTTCGCAAAATGATATCAGGTGGTACAGTCGCATTTCATACTCTTGGATGCAAACTAAATTTCAGCGAAACTTCGACCATAGCAAAACAACTTGCTGAAGGCGGATTCGCTCGCGTATCAGTAGATGAACAACCCGATGTGGTCGTTATTAATACGTGCAGTGTCACAGACAACGCGGATGCTAAATGCAGGAATTACGTTAGAAGATCATTGACTGCTAATCCTCTCGCTTACATTGTAGTCATTGGATGTTATGCACAACTCAAGCCACAAGAGATTGCTGCTATTAAAGGTGTAGATTTAGTTTTAGGAGCTAACGAAAAGTTCAATCTAAGCTCCATGCTCAGCGATTTATCTAAGCGTCAAGAGGGAGAAGTAATTGCTGGTGAGATTAAGGAAGTGCGGGATTTTATACCTGGTTTTTCTAGTGGAGATAGAACTCGAACTTTCCTCAAGGTCCAGGATGGATGCGATTATTTCTGTGCGTTTTGCACCATCCCTCTTGCTAGGGGCAGATCCAGGTCAGGCACTATTGAATCAACCGTAGCTCAAGCAAATAAAGCTGCAGCAACAGGCGCTAAAGAGATAGTGCTAACAGGAGTAAACATAGGTGACTTCGGCAAGGCTAATGATGAAAACTTGCTAGGATTAATTACCGAACTCGATAAAATCAATGGTGTTGAACGCTTTCGAATTTCAAGTATTGAACCTAACCTCCTCACTGAGGAGATTATAGATTTTGTAGCCGAAAGCGATAAGTTCCAACCTCATTTTCACATCCCACTTCAATCTGGATCCGACGAGATCCTGTCAGCCATGAGAAGAAGGTATAGAACTGATTTATACAAATCCCGTATAGAATACATCCGTAAGAAAATGCCAGAGGCAGGCATTGGAGTAGATGTTATCGTGGGCTTTCCCGGCGAGTGTGACGCAACATTTGAAGAAACATATGACCTCATTAACTCACTAGACATAAGCTACTTACACGTCTTCACATACAGTGAACGCCCAAAGACAACAGCTCTTAGAATAGAAGACGTCGTGCCCGTTCCCACTAGACAAGCTAGAAATAAAAAATTACGAATTCTCAGCCTTAAAAAACAACGAGCTCATTACGAGAAATTCGTGGGCGTTACAAAACCCGTGCTTGTTGAATCAGCTGAAAGTGAAGGACTTCGATTCGGATACACACCAGAATATGTTCGCGTCTCAATAAATGACAGCGAATCAACACCTAACACAACAACTGACATCTATCTTAACAAAATCAATCCTGACGGCTATGTTTCAGGACTAATTAAGAAAAGCTAACATGTATCCAAACCTTTACTTTGCCTTTAAAGATCTCTTTGGAGTTGAACTACCGTTTTTAAAGCTGGTTAACAGTTTTGGGTTTTTCGTAGCTATGGCCTTCTTAGTCGCTGGGTTTTTCATCCAAAGAGAATTCAAAAGACATACTGCTGCTGGCGTTTTCAAGCCTACTCTTGTAAAAAGACTAGTAGGTGCACCCACATCTATTCTAGACATAACAATTCAGTCTGCAGTCGGCTTCCTTTTTGGATGGAAATTCCTTTACCTAGCTTTCAATGCTGGAACTATTTTTAATGGAAGCTCCCGTCCCCAAGAACATCTATTTTCTAGCGAAGACAGCAGCATCACTTTAGGAGTTTTATTAGCCGTGTTGCTTGGCGGTTGGAGCTGGTGGGAAGGGAAAAGAAACTTACTACCCACGCCAGAAATAAAAAGCTTCAACACCCAACCATCAGAACACGTAGGGGCTATTCTCACCGTAGCAGCAGTTGGTGGTATACTAGGCGCAAAAATCTTTCACTTCATTGAATACCCAGATCAATTCGCTTCCTTCATCTCCTCCCCTAGCCTTAATGACTTTCTAGGCGGTCTGACTATATACGGAGGATTAATTCTAGGCGGAATCAGTGTTTGGGCTTACACAAAGAAAAACGGCTTACACTTCTTATCTGTAGCAGATGCATCAGCCCCTAGCTTGATGCTGGGCTACGGAATCGGGAGAATCGGATGTCAAGTTTCCGGCGATGGCGACTGGGGTATAACTAACCTATCTCCACAACCAGGATGGCTCTCCTGGTTACCCGAATGGACATGGAGCTACCAATTCCCTAATAACGTAAATCAAGTAGGCCGACTTATATCTGAATGCGACCCTTGGGCTAGATATGAAGGCTATGGAAAATGCCTCAATGAAGCTGTATTCCCCACATCTCTTTATGAGACAACGATGGCCGTAATCATATTCATCCTCTTATGGAACCTAAGAACACGACTAAAAACTGCCGGCATGCTCTTCGCAACATATCTAATGTTCAATGGCTTCGAGCGGTTTTGGATAGAAAAAATCCGCGTAAACGTTGAGATTCCAAGCCTTGGCATCACACAAGCCGAACTTATTTCTGTAATTATATTCCTTAGTGGTGTTGGGTTATTCTTCTTCCTAAAGACCAAATCACAAAAGGCGTAACCTACGGACAAGTAGAACCATCACCATTACATACACCACATGCGTCGACTACCCCGAAACAATCGTCGTACTCATCGCATATTCCATCATTGT
>Ga0114994_10004487_pt1 | contig 10146 bp, 13 predicted proteins | sample ArcticOcean_MG_C_9_FD_87043 | JGI IMG/M metagenome (GOLD analysis project Ga0114994, IMG submission 87043) | Marine microbial communities from western Arctic Ocean - ArcticOcean_MG_CB2_152 | ecosystem: Environmental > Aquatic > Marine > Oceanic | place: Arctic Ocean: Canada Basin | collected... | reverse complement strand
TTAAAGTTTTTTACTTCGCCTGCCAATGTTACGTGATTGGTAGTTACAAGTGTTTCAACTGCAACACGAGTTGTTTCATCGCCTGCTTTGAACCCGGCATCAACTAGAGCATCTGAAATTTGGTCTGCGACCTTATCCGGATGTCCTGCGCTAACACTTTCGCTCGTAAAAATATAGTTCTGATTCATAGTTTTTATTTCCTTTAATTTTTAGTAAAGACGTATACGCCTTCCCATTTTTCTCTGCCTGCTAGTTTGTCGTTGCCCGCCCCAGGCCGGGTGTTAAGCATCATTTTAATTGTGTTAGAATGCGTAAAGCCAACTTTTTCAGCTGTCTTAATCCAGTCTTCCACAACACTGTATTCCTTGTTTCCATAGCTTTTGTAGTCAGCAATGTTCGTAGCAAATATTCCTTCAGCGTTTAATCCTTTGTGTATATTGTGCATAGTAGGCGCAACATATCCTTCAAACCATTCTTCTAACGTTGTGTAATTAACCATGCACTGTGTAGGTTCATCGCTGTACTTTTCTAAGTTAAAATATGGAGGGCTACTGAATGCCAAATCAATGTTTTCACTTTGATAATCTTCACTTACGCTTTGTATAATCTCACTATTAGTATTGAGAAAGCTGTTTAGATAATTGAGGTATTCAAATGTTTCTGTATTGGGATCTGTTCCGACATAGGTGTATCCCATGTTACTACTACTTATGCCTAATAGGCGCCCGCCATATCCACAACTGTAATCATATACTCTACCCCACATTACAGGACACAGATACTCTACAATAGCACGTGCATTTTGTGCTTTAAAGTTAGTAACATTCTCACCTGTAACTAGTTCTAATGCTCTACGCATTGCTGTGGGATACACTAGCTTGTTGCCTTCTCTGAACTCAAAACAAATGCGTATAGCACGTTTAAGTTTCTTATCATCATGGAACCTATCTTTTAGGGAGTTTGAACCTCTTCCTTTTGGTTCAGCAGTTTGCATGTTGGTAAAAATAAATCTGTTAAGGGGTTGGCCTGCGTTGTTGCCGAGTCCAATTTTGCCAGCTTGCACGCCGTTATATGACTTCCTTCTAAAGGCTCTAACTGCGTCTTTAATTCCTTGTTCAGTGTAGTATGTAATAGGAACAATCCCGCGATTACGATATAGGTTAAACACGTCATCAATAGTGCCAGCAGGATCCAAAGCATAAACTTCTTTATCAAACTTATCAAATAAAGGATATAAATCTTCATACCCTGTGAACTCATCACTAAAAATATGTTCATCCTTTATTCCCCAAAAATCGTATATCTTATTTATCATGTCTACCTGTTGTGGTATTGCCACATTACTCCGTTACACCTAGCATGTACTGCACCTTCGGTCATGTCTGTGTCGTGGTTGTGTTGCAAATGTACTGGATGACGTAAAAACCCAGGAGGGAATAACGTCAAGTTAAGTGCGGTTTCTTGTATGTCTTTATGTGGTTTACTATCTAGTGATTCTTTGCACCAATAACAAAGTCCACCTTGTTCACGTGTATATTGTTCTCTTACCTGCTTGCGTATGTAAGAACTAATAGTACTATATGCTACTGGCAATATCATATTAATCCTTTTTTTCTTAGTTTAACATCAAGTTCTTCATACATTTTAACTGGTGCCTTCATTGCTCGCTCATGTTGTGCATTCTTATACTCTCTAAGTTCCCCAGGCATTTCCGAATAATGAGATGTGGAGTCTTGGAGTGAATCTCCATCCTTTTTCCATACAGATGTTGGCGACTTCCTGAACGTTGAGATTGTATTCTTCACTGCGTCCGCCCATCGGCATAAGGTATACTGGACATTGAATCCCGGCATCCTGATAAGCACTGACAGCCCTTTCAGCTTCATTAATATCTGAACGATCAGCAACAACAAATTTGAGATAAAGCTCACTGCCACTAACAATGGAATACTGACTAGCAACACTAGGCTTAACAGCATCATCCCAAGCTTCTCCTGAGGTGCTGAGTTTAGGCGAACAACTCCAAGTAACTGTAAACTTGTCTGTGTCGTTGAGATAAGCGAAGAAATCATCATGTAGATGTTGTGTAGTATTTGTTTCAAATGTGACATTTTTTAGATCCTGCATGCGAGGGTGTTCAAATAATTCTATGTACAATCTCTGCCATGCTAGCAAAGGCTCACCACCCGTTAAAATTAAATGAACATCTTGTCCATTGTCTTGTACCCACTTACCATTTGGAGTAAGCGATAGCAAGTGTTCAACTACTTCATCAATAGTTGCTTCTTTGTTAAAATGTTTAAACTCTGGGTAGATACTTGCGTATGTATCGCAACCAGTATGAATAATAGGTAAGTCTGTAAACTTCTCTGTTGTTTCATGTACTCCACTATCAATTAACTGTAGTACTTCTTCGTTATATCGTTGTCCGCCTTTGTGCTTCTCTGCACGACTAGGTTCATCTTTACCAAGGCCAAAGTTCATGCAACGGAAGTTACAACCAAAGGTACGCAAGAATACACTAGGTACTCCTACAAACTTACCTTCACCTTGTACGCTATAAAATGCTTCGCTGTATCTAAGTTTCATTGATTAAGTTACTCCATTTCTTTAATTTATTTCTTTTTACTACTGTGCGTTCTTTTAGATCATTCATACTAAACATACCATGTTCGATCATTAATTCAAGCATGCAATATACATCGCCAGCTTCTTCGATAAGCTTTGTGCGATTAGTTATTGCATTAGTTTTCTTACTATTTGCTTCTTCGATGGTATTAAATTTTCTAACTGTCTTACTGCATAGCTGTGTTAATTCGCCACATTCTTCTGCTGTAATAATCATTAGTTGTTGCAACGTATTAAGTGGATGCTGTTTTGCATCTTCTTCTTTAATTTTACGCAACATATAGTTATGATATGATTCTTGTTGTTCTGGTTTCATTGGAACTGTCATTAGTGTATTGTCCTATCATCTGGTGCATTTGTTATTTGATCACCATATATTAGTGCTAGTATTACTAACACGCCATGTGGTAGCTGATCAAAGTCTTCTACCTCATATGGAGCAAATACGCCTCGAAACGCTCCTTTATCTGAAACAACTATTGCAAACTCGTCTTCGTCTAGAAATTCAGAGATATCGTTTTGTTTGGTCATATTTGCCTCATTTATTTATGTGTTAGTAATATTATAATGTATATACATACTTTAGTCAAGTGTTTTTTTAGACACTGATACTTCATCGCCATTTATATCCCAAACTAACGTATCACCAAAGTCCCATCCCATTTGACCTAGTAGCTCAGGCGGAAGTTCAATAAAGAGTTCTTTTGTTTCACCATCTTCATGTACTTCAATTTTCCATGTTGTATGTTTGCCATCTGGTTTAATTGTGTGTGTACCGCGCATATTAAAGCTTCTCTGTAAACAAACTGCTTACACTTTCTTCGTTACTTACTCTGCGTAATGCTTCACCAAACAACTTACTTACACTTACTACACGTACTTTGTCAATCTTATCAGGGCATTTGTATTCAATACTGTCAGTAATTACTAGTTCATCTAATACACTCTTTTGAACTTTTTGACATGCATCACCTGTTAATACACCATGTGTAATATATGCACGTACTGATAAAGCACCTGCGTCCATGATGGCTTCAGCAGCCTTACATAGTGTACCACCCGAGTCTACCATGTCGTCTACTAGTATAGCATGCTGTCCTTTAACATCACCAATCAAGTTCATAACTTCACTAGTGCCTGCACGTGGTCTGCGCTTGTCTACGATTGCAATATCGCCATTAAACATATCAGCAAACTTGCGAGCTCGTACTGCCCCACCAGCATCAGGGCTTACAAATACTGTGCCCACTGTTGTATCAACATTCTTTTTAATGTCTTTTGCAAATACAATGCGGCTTGTTAAATCATCTACTGGAATATCAAAGAAGCCTTGTATCTGTCCTGCGTGTAAGTCCATTGTAAGCACTCTATTTGCGCCTGCTGTAGTAAGTAAGTCAGCTACTAGCTTCGCTGTAATAGGGGTACGTGAGGCGCTTTTGCGGTCCTGTCGTGCGTACCCAAAGTAAGGAATAACTGCTGTAATACGACTAGCACTGCTACGCTTAGCCGCATCAATCATAATCAATAGTTCCATTAGATTATCATTAACTGGTGTACATGTACTTTGAATAATAAAAACATCTTCACCTCTGATGTTCTCTAGAAACTCCACACTACATTCACCGTCTGCAAACGACTGAATTGTTCCAGGTACTAAGTCACTGAAGCAATGTTCAGCAATACTATGTGCTAGTTTTAAGTTACTGTTACCAGCGATGATTTTCATTTTTTAACTCTCCTTGTAAAATACTGTTTGCACTACTATAACACAATAACTGAATATAGTCAATTACTTTATTTACTGTCCCAATGTAGATGACAACGTGGTTCGTATGTCTCTGCGCCGCCTACGTTTACTCTAGATCCTGCTTTACGCAAGCGTTGTGTTTTTGTTGCACTTAATCCACACACATTACAGAACGATGTAATTTTCATAATCTTATCTGCTAGTGCAAGCATACGTGCTGTGGTATCAAATGGTACGCCTCTACTGTCTTGATCAAGTCCTGCGCAAACAAAGTTAACTCCTTCACGCAATCCTTCTTCTACAAACCATAACGTTTCTTTAGGATCAAAGAACTGTACTTCGTCAATGAATACTGTATGGAAATTGTATGGCTTAATTGTGTAATTGTCTTTTACTAATTCTAAATCAATTACACTAACGGCAGGGTGACTTAGTTTATTGTGTGTTACAATACGGTCTGGATCATATCTATCATCCACTACTGGTTTAAGTACTAGTGCTTTGTTGCCTGCATGCTCTAAAAAGAGCAGTCGCTTTAATAGCTCACTGCTCTTTCCTGAGAACATAGGACCAGCAATAACTTCTAGCTCGCCTCGTTTATACATTAATTAAAAACTCCATTTGATATTAACACCAGCACTGGTGTGTGTTTCGTCTGTGCCTGCATAGTTTAACCTTGCTTCCACATGTGCTTTAAGTTCTACATTGTCTGCTATTGCAAAGTTTCGGAACATGCCCAAGTCAAACTCTCTATTTGTTGCACTTAGGCTACTGTTGCTTGTTGCATACTCTACATCACCTGTTGCGCTTACTGTGCTAGCTGTTTCAAACGTTGCTTGGCCTTTAGTAATTGCAACTGGCATACTTGCTACAAACCCATAACTACCGTTGTATGTGTCTGTTTTAATGCCTAGTGTAGCACTATTGCTGAGTACACTACTTGCTGACTTCATTAAGCTGTTACCCACGTTAAGTTGTGTAACACCTAGTGTAGCATTACCAAACAATGTAACATTGTCTGACATTGCAAAGTCCATATTATATCCTGCGTAGAATGTGTTAGACCCATTAACATCCATTAATGCGTTGTCTGCAACGTTTCCAAGGAATCCATTACTGTCTGATACCATTCCAAACATAAACTTATCTACTGTTGTAGCAAATGACATGCTGTCATCATTTATGTTTAGCGCACCAATTGATGTTGGAACAATTGTTCCGTTGCCGTATCCAAAGTAATAGTCTGGAGCAAAGCCCATTTCTGCAGCTTGTGTTGGATTTGCACTACGGGTATCAATTGCTTGAATTGCTGCGTTACCATCTATGTAGAAGTTACGATCATAATCATCAACTACCATTGTACTTGACAAGCTTGAAATATATGCACCACCGCTCATTGCAAACTTACCTGATGTAACACTACTACGAGCTCCCTCAATTCGCCCTGTAGTTGGGATACCAATTGCTCCAAAAGGATTAGTTGCAGTATCTAAGTCTAGCATGCCTTGTCCATGTATGTTTACATCGTATGCTGTAATGTCTTTGTCTGCGGTATCAAGCAACAATTGTACAATGTTTTCGCCTTTCATGTATGGCCACATTTGGTGTACAATACCTACTGCACCTGTAACTACTGGAGCTGCCATTGATGTTCCGCTATTTGTACGATACTCATTGTCTGCACTAGTTGAAGCAATATTGCTACCTGGTGCCATAATGTACCAGTCACTAATTCTACGATCGCTTTTACAATTACCATATGTATCTTTAGAGAAACACATTGTTCCTGCTCTATTACTTGATGTTGCAATGCTGTCTGTACGTGTATCCCATGAGCCAACAATAATTACTTTGCCACCCAAAAGAAGTTCGCCTGTTTCATCTTCTGCAATTGCAAAGTGAGCTGGAAACGTTGGGGTTTGTTGGCGTTGGTTGCCTGCGGCCATAACTACTACTGCTTCATTTCCGTCCATTGCATTAACAAGACTTGGAAGCATGTAGTTAGTATCTGTCATTAAGTTGCTATAACCTTGTGTAGCATAGTTACTGCGAGTATCAGTTGACTCCCATACACCTTCTTGTTGTGTAGCAATAATACTACGCTTATATGTAATGTCTGAGTTATAATTACCTGAGACGTTAATTGCATCAGCGCCATTATTTACACTCCACTCAATGCCTTTTCCAAGCAAGCTCATGTCGTAAAATCCACTGTCTGTTGCAATCTTACCAATCAATAACTCTGCATCATACGCAACGCCAGTTGTGCCTACTCCGTCTAAGTTGGCGGCAGCAATACCTGCTACATGTGTACCGTGTGAGTATTTGTTCTTATCGTCAATTGATTCATAGTTAACATCACATGCACGTGTAAAGCATTTTGTGTCAATAATCTTCCCATCAAACTCGCTGTGATCAACATCAATGCCTGTATCAAGTATTGACAGTATACTACCTTTGCCTGTCCAACCCTTGGCCCATGCTTGCGGCGCATTGATATCTGCTAAGTGATTTGCATTTTTAGACATTGCACGGTTGATATAATCTTCGCCAATCCTTGCGTTCATTGTAAGAACTGCATCTGTGTACATTTGTGTACCAGCATAGCTAACATCGTCACGTGCTAAATACTCGTCAACTGTCAATACGTTAACAGTAGCAATACCCATGTCTGTGTTTGTTTCTTCTGTTTCTTCTGCTACTTCAACTGGACGCTCTAGTTCGTATGTACGCACAAATTCACGTTCATTTACTGTACGTGTTACATCTTCTACATCTGTGCTTAATGTTTCACCTTTAACTGTTGTGTGGCTACTATCATCACTGTAATGTTGTGTAGTAAAGGTGCCTTTCATATTTTTAGTTGTAACTGTTTTTGTGTATACAATCGCAACTTCGAGATATACGTTAACTGTATAATCAATTGTCTCTTCGACTACTGTTTCAGTGCGTACTTCTGTTTCTGGTGTTTCAGTTGTTTGTGGGAAGTAAGTGTATTTGTATGTTTTTTCAGTTTCAGTAACTGGTTGATTAATCTCATCACCGCCGATTAGAAGCTTGAACTTAACAATTTCATTTTTATAGAAGTCGCTTGTTGCTACTAGGTTAGCTGCCCAAGGAAATTGACCATATTTTTCTACTAGTGGAGCAAACATTCTAACTGCATTTTCGTATGATCGTATCATAGATTTTGCAAATGTTGTTTGTGATGTGCCTTGCATACCTGCTACCATGTCGTAATAACTAAATGGTGCTGCTTGTGCTGGTGCAACAAAGCCTGTAGATAGTGCTAACGCACATGCGGTAGTAACTAAAAACTTACGTGTCTTATTCATAATCAACCTCTTTGGTTTTTGTTAACTTATGCTTATATTATACAACAAGACGTCTTGGTTGTCAACCTTTTATTTCAGTAAAAACATATGTTTCTTTAACAATTCCAGTATCTTCGTATTCACTCTCAATTGCTGTATTTCCATACTCAACACGAAGTAATAGCTTATCGTTGTCTACGTTCACAAGTGGTAGTTTTAATTGGTCCATGTCAAATGCTTCTGTGTGTACAAATCCTGTAAAGAATGTTCCTTTACATTCACGTATGCCTTTTAAATAACATCCAGGTGATAGTTGATCACAATTAAAATCAAACCTTACATTATCTTCAATTGCACTAGTTGACACAGAGTTATCATCTTCATCAAACACATGTACATGTATATGAGATGGTCGAGGTCCGCACACTTCTAGCATTCTATCTCGTTTAGACTTGGCCATTCCTAAGAACAAAGGATCTTTATCAGATGTAATTGGATTGCCATTAATATCAGAGTAAGAGTCTTCAAACAAGTGACTACATACTGCAACTGAATTGTAATTGCTCCAGAAGTCGTGTATTTCTTTAGATACACGTCTAACATGAATATGTGCGCCATACCCATTTATTATTATTTTGTATCTCATTACTTAGAAGATAATTTCTTAATGAATAGTTTTTGATCTACTCGTTTTTTTAGATCAAATTCAATATCAAATCTTTTTTCTTTTAACATTTCTTCAATTATATCGGTTAATGCTTCTATTTGCAATGTTTGTAATTGTAGTTCTTTTAGTACACAAGTACCTTGTATATTAACATCACCATCAGGAAGAGTAATTCCTTTATTATTGTCGTCATCATAGAAAACACTGCTGGCAGTGGTGATGCTGCCACCACTGATGTTGTTGGAGATAGCGTAGGGCGTTGTGATTGAGTTGATCGCACCGGTCTGACCACCAGTAATAGTTAGACCAGAAGAAATTGTAGGAGTTAAAGAACAGTCATCCTGTGCAATATAAGGAATAGCATTCATCTGTGTGATATCAATCTTAGAAGTTGCCATAGTCTCTCTCACCTTCCCAAGGAAATACTACCCATACATCTTTTTCCATTTTATTAATTTCCATAGCTGTATAGTCTACTTCACCAAAGTTACTTGCTTGGTTATCAAGCAATGATGCAAACCTAACGTTATTACCCCAAATATCATTCCAACGTTTATTCATTGGAAGACAACTTGCGGACCAGTCATCTTTGATCCATTGCATAGTCTTGCCACTGTCATTGATGTCATCAAAAATAAGGATATTCTTAGGTTCTTTTTCATAACCAAATGCATCTTCTGCCATCCAACAGTTAGACTCTGGGCCATGGTCATCATCATCTACATCACGAAATCTTACGTCCAATGCATGCATTTTAATTCCAGTAATGTTAGACATCATAACCGCTGGCACAAGTCCACCACGTGTCATGCCCACAATATAGTCAGGGCGCCAGTTGTCTGCAAACATGAGATTGTTAACAGTGTTAACCATATGCTCAATGTCTTTCCACGTATAATATACTTTGTTTACCATTTTAGTTTCTCCAGTTATTTTCGCCGTCAACAATATTATGCTGATATTTTATTAAAAGTTCTTCAAACAAGTTATAATCTTTTGCATACATTACCATGTAATGCAATGGCTGACCTATTGTAATAATGTCTCGCTTATATTCTTCTAAGTCAAATACTATATAACCTGCGTTTGCTAGAAGTTGATATTGCTCTGCTACCCAAGTTGGATCACTGTGCAAACGTTCTGCTTCAATTGTTCCGTTACCTAATATAGTAGCTGAAAACACTGCGCCCGTGTCTGTAATGGCATTTTTCCAATGATCCAATGACTCCACATCGAAGTGAGTGTCTGCATCATCTAATAGAAAATCCACCAACGATTCATTGTGGCCAACTACTAGATCAACTGCTTGCTGTGAATATGCATCTACTCCATGCCAAATCTTACATGGTGCAACATCAGCACTGCGTTCATCTATAAGCATGCGTGTTGATTGATCTTGGTCAATGCATAGTCTGTCAAAGTTTTCTAAATAATAATTCCGAGCGATTGGAATTTCGTTCTTATAATTTAGATAGTGATCTCTATGAAACAGATCAATGCCGTATACTGTACAATCATTTGACAAATGATTTGACCAGTTGTCATGAGACCCGCCGCCGCCAATTCCTAGTTCTACTACACTTAAACCTTTTTCTCTGTCTTGTGTATTAGTGTCTATAATAGATAATGCATCTGATAGAAAGGTAATTAAACCTCGTTCGGTATTTCTCTCACTGCTTATGTTGTTATCAAGATCAGTACATTGAGTTAAATATTCTAATTGGTTGAATCTTTTCATCGTGGAGCAAATTCCTGTTGTAATTTAATGTTATCAAAGAATTCTTTCTTTG
>Ga0114994_10004483_pt1 | contig 10149 bp, 3 predicted proteins | sample ArcticOcean_MG_C_9_FD_87043 | JGI IMG/M metagenome (GOLD analysis project Ga0114994, IMG submission 87043) | Marine microbial communities from western Arctic Ocean - ArcticOcean_MG_CB2_152 | ecosystem: Environmental > Aquatic > Marine > Oceanic | place: Arctic Ocean: Canada Basin | collected... | reverse complement strand
TCGGCGCTTGATGCGAACGTCCCTCCATTAGTCGCAAAATCTGTGCACGATGCGTTGACAAAATAGGGCGAGTGTGCGGCGGGGTCGACGAACAGAAGCCACATCCCCGAGACGACGGCGGCACCCGTCGTCAAATACTCTGCTGCGCTCAGCGGTTTAAGGACGATTGTGGAGATTTGGGTCGCTGGTGCGAGAAGACGCTGTGCGATGCGCTTGTACAAGAGCTTGATGAGAGGTGTAGTTGCGTATGCGATTAGATAACCACATGCAAGAACCGATGCAAACCCCCAGGCCGCCGCCGCGGCGAGCCGGTACCCGAGGTAGAGCTTGAGGTGTATGCGTGCGGTGTGAAACGCGACGACCACGCTTCCTGCGTTGGCTTCGTAAAGGCCATAATAGGCAATCCCCGCAAGCCACCGAGTGAACCCATTGCCGTAATGCCCCGACGCGAATTCAAACTCCCCAACTGGATCTGGAACGCCATAAAGGCGTTTTATGTCCAATAGCCCGTATTCGAGTGTAGACGAGCACACGGCGACGACGATTGGAGACGTTATGTACGAGCTGTTGAACGTTCGTTCGCGATTCACGGGCGTTTCTGCGATCTCGCAGACCGCGGTCGTGTCTGCAAGTATGTTTGTGTAGTATTTTTGCTCCTCTGATTTCGAAACGCCGGTCGACGTTCCAAATCCGCCCCCGGGTGCCGATGCCTTTGACGCCATCATCGTCTGGCAAAAGTCAATAGGGGACTCCGAATTGAGGTTCTTGAAGCACTTTCCATCGTTGGCCTTGCGGTCATAATGCTCTAAAACTGCGAGGGCTGTGAGACGATAGAGCATATCAGATGCGTCTGGAAATTCTATATCGATGTCCCCTCTCAACAGCTTGTAGGCGTCGTTCGCAGCGTTTGCCAGCTGTTCATGGACAATTGCCGACGATGCGCACGTCGCATCGCCAGAGCCAAACGGATCTTTACCAACCATGCAGTAGGTCGGGGTTGGAGTTGCAGAAACACCCTCGTTGAAGCGTACAAACGCAGGAGCCGATAAAACGTAGCTGTTGTACAGGTTTCGCATCGCGTCTCCGTGATCGCCCCCGCCGCACCGCCCCTTTGTGCATGTGCATACAAACTCACGGATTTTTATTTCAGATGCGGCCTCGGCAGCGATTTCGTCGCCCGTCGTTGCGTAGATGTCCGACGTGTACACGGGGTCAATGCTCGACTGCTGAAAGGCGACGCGTATGGCGTTCACCTTTGTTTCCGCTCCGCACAGCGACGACCGTCCGATTTCTGCGAGCGCGACGTCGGAGTGCTCGGAAAACGGATCGTCGGACTTGTGGTTCATCGACTGCATGATGAATTGCATCTTGGGAACGGCGAGTCCGCATGGCTTCACGTCAGGCTCGGTGAGCCTGTTGACGTAATCAAAGTCGTCTTTGGCAATACCGAAGCGCTTGAACGTCTCGACCAATACAAACGTGCAACCGCCAATCAACGCAGTGCTGACAAATAGTACGCGGTAGTTTATTGGTGTCGACGTTGAATACCGTTTCAGGCTTTGTGCATCGAATGGGGCTTGCGTCGTAGCCATGGGGCGTTGTCGAGCGGGTGGTGTCACCACCCTTCTCAACTGCTCAGTCTCACTAGAAAATACACTGAAAACCCGTTATCCAATATGAAAGTACCCGACTCATGTGCATCATTTACCTAGGTTGATGCAACAAAGGTGTAGCAGCAGTAGCAGCAGTAGCAACAGCAGCAAAATGGCCGCTCCTGCACAGCACCTTCATAACAACGCACTGGAAGGGTGTCAGATTCCTGAGACATCAACTATCGATTTCGCGGTCAAAGAGGCATCACTTCGCGAGGCGATACGGAATCGGCAGGGGTGTAAATTCTTAGTAGAGTTCATCGTGTGTGAGGCGTGCATCAACACAAATGCGTTCCGACAAACGTACAACCTAATCGAAAACGTCTCGGATGCAATGGAGCGACAGTTACTCATCTTGACGAGGCCCGGGACGCAAGGCGGTTTGGTCGATGGCGGTGGAAAGATCGATGCGATCTGCAAACGCGTTTTGGCTGACTTTCCAGACGCTTTGACGCAACAGCAACTTACAGACGTTCATTCAAGGCTTTTAGAAGAGCTGTTCGTTGATCCTTGCGGCAACCTAGTGGAAAACATCCGTGAAATTGTTGAACTCTACATGACTGCACCCATACTCTTGGACACGCCAACGAACCCTTTTCTCCATCCACAAGAGGTTCAAGTCGATCGCATCGTGTTTGCGATCGAGGCCTTCGATTACTACGCAAGCAGTTTTCCCGAAACAAATATGGACGGGACACGTGAAGACATCGCTCCGGTGGCGAACGAAGACATCGCTCCGGTGGCGAACGAAGACATCGCTCCGGTGGCGAACGAAGACATCGCTCCGGTGGCGAACGAAGACAACGCTCCGGTGGCGAACGAAGACATCGCTCCGGTGGCGAACGAAGACAACGACCCGCACATTTCGTTTGGGTTGATGAACGAACACCGACGCAAGGACCGCTTCATTCTCAAACTGGTCATGGACGAACTTTCCAAGTTTTACGTTATAAAACTTGCTAGAAAAGTGCTCATCCCGTTCGCGAGTCGAAGGCATCAAACCATCACGTTGCTTTACCAAAAAATGTTTGGAGCCGAAGAGTTCACGTCCGTCACACGCCTTTCAAAAGGTCATTCCAGAAACATCGTCGTCGAGTTTGCCGATCCTGAAAAACAAGGGACGACTCGGGTTGCGTCCATCGTCGTCGTAAGCCCTGAGGTACGAGAGGATGGGAAGATTTTCTTTGACTACTACGAATCCCCCAACGCAATCGCGTCCTTTCCAGAGGTCAAAGATGAGAAGGGGGAAATTGTTGGCTACAAAGATTTCAATATCATGCCACAGGTTGGTCAAATTAATCTGCTCAAGCAAACAAAAAATTTAGATGCTGCGAAACGCACGCATTATTTTTTGGTCGTCTTTGTCAAGCTGAGCGACGATGGTTCTGCGGTGGCCGGCGTTTGGTTGAACACGTGGAAGCGCAGCGATTCCAATTTTACCAACATCATTCTCCCAACTCAAGACGACCCAACTCAAGCCGTGTTTGCGTTCGGAGTGGCGACACCCTCCAGGTCGCCGAGGTACGAGTATAATAGGGATACGTCCTTGGTCGACACGAACAACTCAAAAAACAAATTGGCTTCGATTTTCGACGTCAAAAACACGGCCGTGGTCTTTCCAGACTACGATGCAATCGACGCGCACATCAGGAAAGCAATATTAAAAGCTCTAACAACCAACGTCTACGACGAACGCAGCTCCCAAACCGAAGATGTGGAGTCACGCGTTCAAGCGCTCACAACCATCACTGACATGTTCCAATCGCTGCCTCGTCGAGCTCCAGTCTATATGACGGACGGCGACCAGCCAACACCCGACTTGTACGTGAAACTGGCGTGGGGTCGATTCGCGTCTGAGTTTTGGTCGCCGAGTGTCGTCAAGGATATGATGAACACATACCCCGGCGACAACCACCCGGCTGAATGCCAAAGCAACGTCCGCGAACCGAACACGTGGTTCGGGTCGTGGAGAGTTCGCGAAGAATTGGCACAGGCGATCCTGTACGCGTACGCGACGCGCGACGCCATCAGCGACGGCACACTAACGAAAAACACACTAACACAGTGCGCGCTCTTTCCCGCAGATCCAAAAAGTCGCCATCTCGACGCCCTCAGAACGCCAACGGGTCGCTCGGCCATGACGTTGCGTTCGACGACAATCCTAGAGGCGATTGGCATGCCAGCCTCTGTGTTCAATGACAGCCACTTGGAAAGGGATGTCGAAGCTGCACAGAAAACCATCACCTTCCTCGAAGAAGCGACAGATGAGCTCACTGAGGCCAAGAGCTACGTCCTTAAAGAGAAGACGTCTCGGATCAACGCAATACGGATTGTTACGAATTCAGAGGATTTCAAAACATGCCCGTCGTCGATCGACTACGAGAAACTCACAATAGGAGACACGCGGAGCATCATCGCTGGATCCTTGCACGTTTCGACCGTTGCATCTGTAATTGACGACTTTTCGCTCGTGTGGTCACTGGTTCTGTCGACCATGACCAGCCCACGATTTCCTCTCGGGACTGGATTTGACGCAGAAAGTGACGCCGACATGGAGCATGTGACGAATGCGGTCAAAGACGCATTCGATCTCGAAGTGTGCCGCATACAATACTCCAACCGACAAGCAACGATTACACGGATCAAAAAGTACCCGACGGTCAAGATTACGATCACGAAGGCATCGGAGACGGTCGCCGGGGGGGAAGAGGGCACAATGACGCGAATCGTAGCCCACGTCACAAGAAAATACGCACCGGCGAACGGCCGAGCGCCTCGCAAAACAAGAAAAAATCACGTCTACCACAAAGATCTGGAGCAGCTTCGACTGCGTGCTGATCAGTGCACTACTCGCAGGGAGGACGTCGTCGCGAACGTGTTTCCTGAGGTCGCGTCGTATAAAAAACGGAAGGCGGCTATGGCGATCAACATAGAAGAAGACTACGTCAACAAACAGATCATGAAAACACTTCGCAAGCGGATGCCGTTCACCATCGTGTCGATCGACCCACCATTCTTCACTCGGACAAATTCCCTTCGAAAGTTCATGCCGCAGGTCTTTTTTGGGAAACGATTGGACTCGGTAGCTGCTGCTGCTTTCGACAACGACGTCTTCATATCGGAGTTCGACGACTACAATCGCAAAGTCTTCGAAGTCGAGCAACGCATCGCTTATGCAAAGCAAATCGGAGGCAACGATCTTAAGTTCTCGTACTCCCCAGGTTGGTTCTCTCGATATTCTCGTCACAATTCGTTGCAAAGCTACGAACACCAGTGGACGACAAGTGCCGATGGAACGCAATCACCAATTGCAAACAACAAGACCATCAAGGTGCCTAGAGGGGCGCCTGTCCCGATTCTGTACAAAAGTCTGGGGGGTGCGATTGCAGAAGGCGGGGCGGTTTGGGTCTTTCTTTGTGCAGTGCTTCAAACGACCAAGGCACAGGCAATGCCGGAGACGTATAGATGGGGCATTTCGATCGCAGATCGCGTTGATATAACGCTTACAGAATGGCAGCTTGCAGTGAGCTTGATTCTTGACCAGACCTCAGAAACGTCGCTGTTCGCTCCTCTAAACGGAAACGCCGCCCTTTGCGACACGAATATTCTTCCGGCAATCGCAGCTTTGGGGTGGAACGGAGTCGAACAATCACAATTCGTGCCCGTATTTTGGAACACTTTTACAAGTGGAACACGTAACGAAAGCATATCACAAACGTCGGACAGAAACAAAACTTTTCATCGCATCGTTGGACAAACCGGCACTGTCATCACGCTTGGGAACCTAGGCGCTTACATCAAAAACAGGAACCAGCCGAATCGCACCGAACTGCAAGCTATCGAAAGCACAAACTTCTTCCCATCATTCACCGAAAAGTGGAAGCTTGTGGTCAACCTTTTGAACTCTACGGTGGACGGCCCAGCGCGCGACGCGATTCAGTTGGCCAACAGGCGGACAAAACTCACGCCCCAACAAGAGAAACTGGCAGCTTCCAGTTCCTCCACAACCCGAGACGACGACGATTTCAAGCGCTGGTTTAGCAAAGAAAACGGCACGCGAACGGGCTACAGGCGCATGCAATGGGTGCGTATGAGAAACGACGTTTTTGAAGCAGTTGCAAACGATGAAGCAGACAAAGACAACGCCCCCTTCCCCACTACCGCGAGTGAGCTTTCGACACTTGGTTACAAAACAATGGTGACGTTAAAGACTGCCATCAAGTTCTACTACGCAATGTCTAGGAGTCTGAGCATGCTCAAGATGACTCAAACCGCAACGGAAAACGTCGAAAATATCTTCGCTGCAGCCATAACCGGAAGGTCCAAGGAACCCCACTTTGTCGGCATGAAGCGAGCCATCAACCGAACAATATCTGTAATGTCATGCATCAACGACGAACAACATACGACTGGTCAATCAAAAACGAGGCATGTCTTCGATCTTCGCTCTCACCTTTTTGGAGCTGGAGAGCGTGGAACTGGTCCGGGCTATCGTTTGCGGACGACGAACCAAAGCAGCACAGACCTCCTCATGTCTTACATCGACAAGCTCGACTTTGGCTCAAAGATACCCCAAATTGTCGCTGCACTGAAATCGCCATCCGAGTTCGCCATGTACTTTGAGACACAATCGATTTTCCAGTCGGCGGTTGCCGAGGTGATCGATTGGTATCTCATGTGGCGAGTTGCTTCTTCTTCGGCGTACAGGGGGACGTACAAGACGAGTGGCCAGTGCGACTTGAACGCAGACGATTCTATGTTTGAAAAACCAGTTAGTACACAATATGCCCCGACATGGAAGCAGCTCGTTCGTGCATGCGAAGCTACGACGCTGTTGGTGTGCGGCGAGACGACGATGTTCGACATCTTGTATTTGCGCGACGTCGACGCCGAAACGAAAGCGTCCGTCGAAGCCGTCGAGCAAATGACTAACGGCATTGGAGCGTCCAAGAACCTCTTTGAAACTCCAGGCAAAGGTCAAGGGGATTTGGATAGCTTCATGGCGCAAGCAAAAAGGTTTTCGGCTACGTTTGATAAACTTGTCGTAAACGGCGTCATGAGGTCGATCGAAACGGCAGCGGATCGAAGCTTCAAGAAAGCCGACACGCAGTTTGACATCACTGCACAAGGCGCAAAACGGTGGCTTCGGTGCCAATATTCAAAGCGAAAAATAGGGGCAACTACAGCTCAACAATTCCGAGACATTCTAAACGTGGCCGACGACTTCAATCCGGAACGTAGCAAGCTACCCGAGATGTTCGTCGAATGGGATGCTGACCACCCTTCGATCAAAAAGATCAGGACTGCCACTGGCCAGACGGAAGAACAAATAAACGACGCGATTGCACTTTTGGAAACGCGCTACAACGAAATCAGTGCCGGTGAAAAGACGAGGGTGCGCGAAGAACGGATGGACTACAACCGAAGGTTTTTCAACGACATCATCGTTCACATGAAGATACAAATTGAACAAGTCGACAATAAGTTCAACACAAAACACACGCTTTGGAAATCTCTCTACAATAACTGGATCGGCGTCCGAGACAATGTGTGGACAAAGAAGGACCGACCAACGCTCTACAACTACAAAAACGGGACATGGATTGAGGTATTCAAACACATCGAATCCGATCTCCAAGAGATTGACGATCCGACGAGTCAACAAGCCAGAGAAGAGGATCGACTCATTACCGAACTCACCGATCTTGATGCCGTGAACCAAACGTTCAAAACAATCAAGAGTGAGGTGGAAGCGGCGAAGGCCGCAAGGGACGAAACGTGGAAAGAGTGGATCCTCACCAAATACAAGCCGGTGCCGCTGGAGCAAAAGGACGTCTACGATGCCGACGGTGGTGCCGACGATGCCGACGATGCTGCCGACGATGCTGCCGACGATGCTGCCGACGATGCTGCCGAGTTTTACGACGACTACGATCCTGTTGAAGACGTTGCGGTCAATGTGTAAGTCTAACAACCTCGTTTGACACAACGCACAACCCTCCAAACGGTGCTAGATTCGTATTTAAAAGAGCTAGAAAACGATGGCCCCTCATGAATTCGATCTCGTCTGTATCGGTGTGATCGATATTCACCGTAAAAAAGTGTTGATCGTTTTCGACGATGTGAATATCATCGTCGAGTGCGCGAACCCCAAGAGCGAGGCTGACGGCCACCTGCAGTTGAAGCTTCGTAATCGCCCGTTGCGAGTCCCACAATCCTATGCGAGCTCGATCCACGATGCTCGCGTTTCTAGAATGGGGTGGTGCCCTCAGCATGGCGATTGGTGAATCGCTGTAACCTATTATGGTCATCGTTGCGACGATTATGAGAGATGTAGCAATGCAACAACAGCACGAAATACAGAAGACCATCGTTCTTCTCGAGGTTTGAAGGAGCGGAGGAGGAAGGTGATGCAACCTCTTCTCTTGTTCATGGTCGTCTTCGGTGAACGTGATGACACGCGGCGCCGCCGCCCCCGCTTCAGGGTCGGTCGTTGGAAGTGTCGAAGCTCCGTGGCAAGCGTGTTGATCGGTTCGTCGTTTTGTGCACGCGTCTGTCGATTGGGACTGTAAATTTCCAAGAACGAAGGACAGGCTCGCTCCTGTGCGCTGCGACATTCGCTGCTTTGATGTGACGCCACACACACACACACACACCGACACTTCCGCATATAGCGGCGTTTGTAGTCATCACCGTCGCGTCCGCTGCCGCGTAATGTCAGTGGGTTGTCAGTGAGTTGTCAATGGATGGTACATTTTCCGTCCCGCTTTTCGTGATGAAATCCTGGAGAAAACCCGTTCGTCAATTCACACTTGGCGTGAATTTAATTCATTCATTCATTTAGGGCCAGGTGTGAATTGACGAACTGGTTTTCTCCAGGATTTAATCACAAAAAGCGGGATGGGAAATGTACCATTCACTGACAATTCACTGACAATTCACTGACAATACAATTCACACCTGGTGCTAAATGAATGAATGAATTAATTTACTTAGAGTGTGAATTGACGAACTGGTTTTCTCCAGTTCGTCTATTCCCCTTCCAGGATTTTGATCTCGTGATGATTGGCGACTTGAGAACACGTTTACCTTGTCATCCCCCAACACACTTGCGACGATCGGAGGCGCCTCTATCGAAACACCAGTGTCGCACAGGGGTGCGTAGCTGACAGCGTTCGGCATATCCACACCAACTTCGAGTACAGCTGTCGTTCCGACTCGACAATGGAACGACACTTAGAGGAGCTAATTTATATTTGCGTTAACCAAATCCAGGAGCCCAGCTACTTGAGTTAGGGATTTCTGGAGGGGAGCCGTCAAGCAGCGCGTATGCTTTCTCTTTTTGCAGCGTCTTGATGTGGTAGCGTACGGTCTTTTCTGGAGCGCCCAACCAATCGAGTGTTGGGTTGGCGGGATCAACTAATTTCGTATCGAGTGTGATACTCGCCACTGGAGCTTCACCCACCAGAGCAAGTGCCAGATTTGTGACTCTGAGCACGCGCTCAGTGTTTGGCAATATGTTGTTTGGCCACATGGTCGAGGCGTCAGTCGATATGAATCGACGGCGCAGTACCGTCACGGCGGCCTCGCGGTTCTCGGCCACATCTCCGTCTTCTTCGTACATTTCATCTAGACTTGAAGGCTCGGGGAACGGCACTCTATCGATGCCGGCTTCGATTGACTCCACCTTGCGCAAAAGCTTTCGTGGGACAATGGTAGCGGAACCATAATCGTAATAACTTGGAATGTGATGATTAATGAATCGTTTACACTTCGAGTGCGCGATCGAGACTTCATTAAAAGGTGTACTTGGCTTGAGGAGCGCGGCGACCCAGTAGGAGCTGCGCACCTCGTGCAGATGCTCGTACTGCTTGTTTGGGTCCGTCGGCTGTGATGAGTTTGCGTCTTCGTGAACGAGGCTAAGGCATGGGACATCGACGCCTCCACGTTCATTTCGCGTGAGATTTTTGAAGGACATCACAAAGGCCGATGACTTGAGACGTTCTGGAAACAGGCCCACCACGAGTGACATGTTGTTTTGTAAGCAGGTCGAAATCGTGCCCAGGAACTGAGTTAGGTGATCTACCGCATCGTCTCCACCTTCCACATCATACTCCATGCCATTAAGCGCTCTTTTGAAGGTCGCCTTGTTAAGTTCGCTGTCCGCGTGCTTTAGGCTTGCCGTATTTAGTTCGGACCGTAGGAAACGAAAAACATCGGCGTTGCTAACTTTCTGACCACCGATTCTACGAAAGTCGCATTGAAAAATGATTGTCCCATCCTTTTTGACTGTTGTCTTTGTAGGGCACCAAAATTCGTCCGGTGCTTGCGTCGTCGCGGCCCCCATGCTGCGATATCTCGGAGGTGCCTCGACCACTGAACTCTGTGCAATCACCTGGTCGAACTCGAAGGCGCTGCACTCCGAATATACGTTGTCGGTGTCAATGTTGTCATAGTGGCGGTTTTCGATAGGCCAACACAAGAATCTTAACATCCC
>Ga0114994_10004482_pt1 | contig 10149 bp, 19 predicted proteins | sample ArcticOcean_MG_C_9_FD_87043 | JGI IMG/M metagenome (GOLD analysis project Ga0114994, IMG submission 87043) | Marine microbial communities from western Arctic Ocean - ArcticOcean_MG_CB2_152 | ecosystem: Environmental > Aquatic > Marine > Oceanic | place: Arctic Ocean: Canada Basin | collected... | reverse complement strand
AGTCATTTCCCGTATATAAATATATAAAGCTTTTTTCTTGAATATCTCTAAGTCACTTCTCTTTTTAAATATAGTAAGTATAGCATCTGCTATTTTTCTCTCACTATCCTTATAGAACGTTTCATCTAAATTAACGTAACTCTTCGCTACCCACATATCAATATAGGTACCAAGAGAGATTGCACCATCGTAGTCTGTTTTATGTTCACCTATTACCATATAGGAGGGAACATTTAATGCAAAACTATCTGGTGTTGATTCAGTCTGTAAAAGTTTCTTGTAGTTCTTGTTATTGTAGTTTATCAACCACCTCTTTACGATTGTGCCGAAGTATGAATATGCTTTAGCTCCGTTATCAGGATCAAACTTCATTATCTTCTCTTCTAGTAGTACGGTTACTACTTCGTGCTTAAGGTCTTCTATTTGCTCTACATCAGTATAGTAGAATTTAAAAGTATGTATGATATTTTCTACTAACTTGTAGAAGGGGAGGTAAATATGGTCTGTAAATATTTGATTCCTGTATTCGTTGTCTTCCGAACGATTATATCTTTTTATATAGTCTTCTGTTTCTGAAGTAAAATAGTTAGCCTTGGATTTCTTCCTTGCCATATGATTGGGGTAGCTCAAATTTACTAAGCTCTTTTTGTACTGCTTTCATTTGATTAAAAAATTCACCTAATTCGTCATCTGACTGAAATACCCCTCGCTCGTCAAGTTGCTTTAGATGTTTATCGCTTTGTTTTATTAAAGTTGAAAGTTTCTGTAGATACTCTGTTTGATCTTGTATAATATCTTCGTATAACTCAACCTTTATAAGGAGGTTACGTATAAGATAGAGATTAAATATTGTAAAAGCAACTAAAACTCCGGAAATAATTTGTAAAGTTAACATTTTATAGGTTTTTTAAGATATTAGACAGACCTTCTGATGATTTAACTGACCTTCCTGTAGAAGAAGTAGACTTTGGACGTTGAGGTTTAGAAGTCCCACCGTTTGATTTCCAAATATCGTACTCAACCTTAGAGGCTAAGTAATCTGCACTGTGTAGTACTGAGATTAATGACGATTTCTGTCTAGATGACTCAACATTACTGAAGAAGTAGGCTTCGTTTGCCTTATCGAACACACCATCATGACATCTTATACCTAAAAACTCTTTCTGATTTACTTTGATACCAAACTTCTGTAAGATAAACAGTGAACGGTCTGGAATGAGCATAAAGTCTAAGTCTGGGTTAAAGGTATACATCTCTGATAGCTTATCTTGACGCCATTTATCAGTCTGAGGTATGTAGTTAGGTACATCACCATCTCCAATCTTACCTAAGTCATGGAATAGAGCGGCGAAGACAAGTTCTTCTTCGGTGTAATCTATCGACCCACCCATCTCTTCGTATAACCTAGACTGCTTCACCGCATATTCCACTACTCTATTTACATGATCAACATATCCACCGGCGAAAGCATTGTGATACCAAGTCTTACCACTTGCAGGAGCCATTACATAAGTATCCTCCATGTGATTAAGCATTGCTTTAATTGAATCCTTTCGGTCTCCAATATACATGTCAATAATCTTAAAGTGTTTCTCGTAATTAGATTGAATCTGTTCTGCCGATAATGCCATATTTTAATTATATATTATTGTTAATATTATTATTATAATGGTTATATATATTTATACATTATATATTTAACTAAGTAATTTATTTATTATTGTTAGTATTCTTTATATCTATATATTATTAATATAATTAAGATAATACTTCTAGAGCAGAAAAGCAACTATTCTACAATAAACTTTTGAGAATACTTATCCTTGAGTGTAGAATTCTCTCCTCCATCCCAAAATACTCTCATATAAACTGTAATAGTATCTCCTTTCATTTGAGGAGGAAAAGGTCCAAGAATACGTCTAGAGGTTAAGTAATCTTCTCTTTTACTGAAGTATATTCTATCATTCTGGACTATATTTAATACTGTTCCTGCAAACTGAGGTAAGTTAACATCTATCCATGTAGTAGGGAGCGGTACCCAATCTTGTGTATAGTTGCCAAATGGGGTAAAGAGAGGAACCCTAATTACTAAACTATCTCCCAACACCCAAGACGTATCACTATCAAATCTAGCTTCTACAACTGATTCGCTATTGTACATATACTTCTTATCTACCGGAGTTGCCTCTACATCAACGTAGAACCAAGGATAATACTCACCATCCCAGTCTAAATCTATATGATAGTAACCATTCTCATCAACCTCTTCTTGAAACACCATCTTAGCATTACAACCACCAGGGCATGTAATGGGATAATAATCGATTTCAAAAAGATATTCGGGTTCAGGCTCACAAGAACCTAAGAAAATACTTAAAAATACTATTAAAATTAATCTCATAACCTTTATTTTTACTATTATACCTTAATATACGAAATTTAACGCAGGCAGCCAAGTGCTTTATAGGGAATATTAACAAAGCTACGCTTCGCCGCGCGAGCAGCGCGAGTTGTCCCGCGAGTTATTCGTAATTCTCTTCCAAAGACTCCATCTTATACGGTTCACCAACCTGTTTAACAACGGATTTAGCTTCATCTACAGAGATATTAAAGAATTCCTTCTTCTTATTTACCCGAAAGCCGTTTTTTTCTAAGTATTTGTGGACTTGTTTCTCTACATCGTGTGCGTTGAAGCATGGGAAGGCCCATTCGACAATAAAATCTAAAGCTACACCGGTAGCAGAGTTAATTTGTTTAACACGGTCGGAAGGTTTGTTCTTAGTAAACCCTATCTTACACAAACCGGGCATTGTAGGATTGGTAAGTACGTATACCCATTGACAACCAGACATGCCTTTCGGTATCTGAATCTCTTTTGGCCTATTGGTATAGTAAGTAACATCATCCCAATCATCTCCTCTTGTGCTGGGAGTTAAAGTAAAGTAGGATGCGTCAGTATCTGTTTGATCTTCAGAGACTTTGATTAATGCTTCAGCATATTCTGCCGTAATTCTTTTAAGTCCCATATTATATGTAATCAAATTGAGAAGCTTCCAAATCATAGCTAAATTGAGACATCTCGCTATCCGCCATATCAGACTCCCAATCTATATCACTACCGTCGTCTATTACAGTAGTATACTCATTAGTAGCCAAATCCAACATATCGCCCAATTCTCTATCGGTGATTAAATTGTTAGAATATCCATTAAATAATTCTTGAACTAAATTTTTCATAACCTTTATTGTTTTTATATACTTAAAGATATGAATAACTTTGTTACTAAGCAACTATTTCAACCTCTTTCTTTAATAAATCTTGGTATCTTTTTATAGTAGCACACTTCTCGTACTCTTCTCTATGCTCGAAGTACAGTAAAAGAACGTTTAGACCACCGAATACATCGTCGCTATCGAATGATTTAGTTATAGTGTACTTAGTCTCAAACTTAGTAGTATCCACTTTGTTGAGATACCCATAGAGTTTGTTATAGAATTGATTACGCACCTTAAATCTAACATCCCTATACTGTTTACCGAAATGCTTCATATGCATTAAGTCCATAGTGTGGTAGTTATCTATACCTCTGAGTACCATACCCATTAGTACATAAGGGTTATCTAGTAACTCCGTCATGTTGTGTTCTTCGTACACCTCTGCATCTCCTTTTTCAAAGATTGAAAATAATGTATGTGGGTCTAGTGGTTGCATATATCAATAAATATTCGTACATTATAGTATAAGAAGAATAACGCTATATACCGGAAAATCTTCGGAAAATTTTTTTCCTGTATTTAGTAGGATCCCACCAAAAATCTTCTTATATTAAAGTATGAATAAGATAGAAGACATTTTAATGTTGGCTGAGAAATGTGGTAAAAGGTCTCAAGTGATTGAAACTGCGAAAAAGCTACGTGAGTATTCTCCTTCTATGAGTCTATATGATTCTTATGAACAAGGGTGGGACCATGTTAAAAGTAAATAGACTTTGAATCCTAGAATGAATATCAGAAGTAGGGATCTGATAGACAGTATATGGACATGCGGCTGTGGAGCATTAAATGCTGGGTATAATAAGAAGTGTGGTATATGTAATAAGGTAAAAGAGTAGTCAAATGATAAATGATTATACGGTAGCGTTACTTATGATAGGTATACTAGTGGTGGGTATACATAACATATTCTTTAGAAAGCATTAGAAACACAATTAGGTGCTCTCAATGCTATGGAGAGTTTCCTGGTGGATATGAATATAGGCTACATTGGGAGGATAAACATTTTTATCCTTATCTTAAGACTAATAGTTTTGATTCTAAGAGAGCATTAGAAGATGCAAGATACAGTAGAAACGTAGATAGGCTCATTAAAGAGATATCTAACAATATATAAATATATATAACCCTATATAGTGAAAAATCATCAGCTATAGGAAGACAGGTATGGCAAAGCCTCGCAGGCTACCAACCTCTTAGGGAACTATACCGTCAGTGTTATATCACTCTTATATCACCCCGATGTCAGGTTGATCACCGAGGTCCGGAATATTTAGAGATCTACTTGTGATAGTAGAAACCAAACGTCTTCTACGAAGTATTCGTCGACGTGACCTTGTTCTAAAAGAGTTTGTAGTTTAGATTTGATTCGATCGATAGGATAAGATAGATTATTCATATGGTATAAGTATTAAATTAGATTGAGAAGAGTATATCTCTCCTTCTTTATTACTTAAAGATACGAATTATATCTCATATAACCGGAGGGTGACTAAGTTATTTTCTATCTTGATACTTAAAGTATACATACATGCTTACCAGACCTCCTACAACTACTATTAGACAGGCCAGAGGATTGACTAGCATATAGAATAGCACAGTAACGGCTACCCATATAAGAAACTTCATAGCATATAGCAGCAGTACTAGTATAAATGCTCCTAATAATATCATTCCGGCTTTGTATCTATTGCTCATATAGCTATCTCTTTAGTTTATTCTTGTCTATCAATTGAGTAAGCACCATAGAGAACTTATCCTTTAAGTCCTTCAGCTCACTCTTAGTGGCGTATGTACTACTAGAGCCTTTAGGCGAGTCTTTAGGCAGGCCTTTAGGCAGTAAGACGTATTGTCTTAGTATTTCTGTCCATGATAGGTCTGGATACATAGCTTTAACAGCTTCAAACACCTCTTCCTCTACTTGTATACCCTTTCTCCCCATCTTATACCTTAAGATACGAACTTTATCTCGTATAGACAAGCCTTTAGGCAGGCCTTTAGGCGCCTTTAGGCACTTTTAACCACTTTGGCACCCCTTACACTGGAAATATTACCCATTTCTCCAACTTTATACCATATTTTTTTGTTATAGTAGAGAAAAAAGAATAGGGAGAGGCACGGTCCTGTACTATCTGCCTAACATCTTATACGCTACCTACGGTTTATTCTAGACAATTATATGTTTATATAAGTATATCTTTATAGCTTTATATCTTTATATAACACACTCGGTATTATTAATATATGCTCACCTATCACTACATACGTCACACTTAAACGACCATATCTAAGCTTAGTTCTACCGTAGGTTCTATTGTAAGTATTATATAGGTATCACCAAAGTCTCTTACTACCTCAGACACAAGATATGTCCATATATGTTGTATGGGTTGGGTAAGGATGGCCGAATGAACAGAGTGATATTCGCGCGTGGCACTTCGTGAGAGAGAGAAACGCCCCCTCCTGCCTCACACTATTATACCTGCATCAATCGCCCTCATTAGAAAGTTATACTTCATATCCTCTTCCTCTTCTTTATCGTCCATCCAATCCCACTCTCTTCCGCTATTGATCATATGCCTATATTAGTTGTTTATTATTTAAATACTCCTGTAGGTTATGATATGCTTTATCTGCTGGGAGTACTCTATTAACTGCTTCTGTAAACTCTTTGAATTCTACATGAGTCTCATCCCACACCTTATGCTTTAGGAATTCATCATCACTAAACGTACCCCAGTTTATTATCTTATTGAAGAATACATTTACCTTACCGCCGAAAGTATTAACCATTAGATCATAAAACATCTTCATATCTTTATAGTTAGATTGCTGTACTACAAATGATGTCTTTATAATATTTAGATTAGGAAGAGTGTTTATAAACTTTAGATTGTCCATCAACTCATCCCACTTACCATTAATCCTAGTATGATTCTCATATGTGTCTTTAGTTCCTGCATCAATTGATATCTCACAAGTCTTTACATATGGGTGAATGCCCTTCATAGAGTTCCACATTTTCTTATTCCACTTAGTACCATTAGTATGTAGATGTATATACTCTAACTTAGGCCATTTACTCTTATCGAAGTTCCTTAAGAAGTCTCTGAAGCCTACAGATATAAATGGATCACCGCTACCTGTTATAGTCAGCTTAGTTACTTCCTTACCAAATGAATCTTCTATCTCTTGTATATCCTTTTTAACTCTACGAATCTTACTACTATCAGCCATAATTAAATCTAACCTACAGGATGGGCATTGTAAATTACAGCTCCTATCCATAGAGAAAATGACTGCCTGTGGGGATGTTAATGTTCCATTCATATGCATATCAATTTGATTCTGTATATGAGCAGGTACTTTATCTTTACGGTATATTGGGCTTAGTCTTCCTGGTGCACCGGTTTTATTTAATTCATTTAAGTATGGACATAAAGTATTACAATGTCTATAGCTTCCATCAAGTATTGAGTCTCTGACTTCTTTGGCTTCTGTTGATTGCCAAGCATCCTTAGGAGTAGAATTTGAAGGAGGCCACTTTGTTAACCATGAAGCACAGCATATGTGCCTACTACTATCCATTACTTCTAGATCAGTAAAAGGGGCTTTACATATGTAGTCTGATTTATTCATATGCTCTATATTAGTATCTTCGGCAGTATTAATCGTGTTTCTATTATCCTCTTTTCACATAGCTCACATTCCCCACATTCAGTATTATTAGACAATGGGTGATAGCAGCTCCATGTCTCATATAAAAATTCTTCATAACCATATTTCTTAGCGTTATCAAAAAAATGAACCTTAGTAACATCCATCATAGGAGTTGTAAAGTTATAATTCTTATTATACCACTTTTTTCCTTCCTCTGAAAAGTTATCCTCTTTGGTACCAATTACTGCTATGTTATTTAGTTTTAAATCCTTAGCTACTTGATGAAGGTATGAGGATACTGTAATCTTTCTATTGAATATGTTACGCCTGTATGCTTCCTCGCCCACTTTTAATGTATCTCTATCTAATACAGTCTCATTTTTACATACAATTTCATCTAAAAGGTTTATAGCTAATTTAGGGTACTTACTTTTAAACTTAATGTAAAAATTCTGTCTAGATACTTGTTCATGGTTTAAAGAGCTACGTTTAAAGTATTTTCCGTCTATAAAAGGTACTTTAACTACTATTGGTTGAACTTTAACTTTTTTAATAATCAAACATTCCAATAGGAATGCCGTACTATCATATCCTCCTGAAAAGAAAACGTTTTGTATCTTGCTCATTTTATCTATTCATAGGCTTTAGGACTAGGAAGACCTCCGTACTCACACCACTCTTCTTCTTTATAGGTTTTATTATTCATCTCACACCAATGATAGTAGTCAGGTTTATTAATCAAGTAACCCCAGTGTAGTAAGCTTTGAGCTACGCGAGGGCTTACATCCCAATTCCCACTATCGTGTATCTTCTTATAAATATTTAATTTCCATCTTCCATTAATACCACAGAAGTCTTGCCATCTTCTTATCTGTCTATCATCATCTGGGTGTCTACGTCCGTTGTAATACTTTGTATACCATTCGAACCATCCATAAGGATCGTCTTCATGCATCCATCCATAACCTTGCCATTGTTTGTAGTTTAATCCTGATCGAATTTTAAACTTATTCATCTTAGGTTTGTACTTGTCTCCTAAGTATAAGCTTGGTTCTACGCTATCGAACGATTTAAATAGTATACTGTAATCGGTATCGCCTTCGAGTACCTCTACCCCAAAGTATGAACCTCCAAAGATACCTTCGTTGAGCATCTCACTTGGAGTTAACATAGGGTTAAATGTAAGTTTGCTCATAACCTTTATTTTTAACTTCTTTTACCTCTCTTACTTCTCTTGATGTCATCCACTGTCTGAATGCCTTTAAGGTGACGGACGAGTCTTTCTCGTTTCTCTTTCATCTCTCTTGCTACCTCTAGGTAGGTTTGACTAGTATGTTCACATCCTATATAACCTTTTTTCATATCTTATTCTTCTGGTCCATGCATTTTTCCTACTCCTCCATCTGCCCATCCATGAGATGTTGTTACTCTTTCACCTGGTTGCACTACATACTTAACTCCTTGTAGCTTACAACTACCTCCTTGCTTGGCTATCTTCTTAAACAAAGTTACATCTCTTTCAGACCAATTATGAGACATCTCTACTATTCTCTCTCTTGTTACAATTCCTTCTCCATCTATAGAGTAAGAGGATGTTCTTGTTACTGATATTTTCTTAATTGCCATAATCTTTAGTTTAGTACTAGTCCTTTAACCAGCTTTTAATTATATTCCACACTATAAACACATTACATATTACAGCTTGCATTACTATTAGAGTTCTAATGAAAGCAATTTTGTCTGCCTCTTTTGTGTTGCCTACTTTCTCACCTAAAGCTTTAGCCCAGGTCCTCCAAATATACTTAAACATCTCCTAGAGCTTTCTGTTTATCAATAAGCATTTCGTATAGATCGTTATACATGTCTACAATTATTGCTGAAGGTTTATGTAATCTAAAGCTGTTAGTATTTAAATAGCTTTTTGAATGTTTATTAAAGAATAAATTTATATAAGATCTTGCTGCTTTAATATGAAATACATTCTCGCAAGACTCTATAACTCTTCCTGCTTTTTTAAAATCTCTTAGATTCTGACCTCTATTAGGTCTCATCTGGGTATTCAATAAGTCCATCATTTAATAACATTTTTAATAGTGAAACATCTTCTTTTTTATACCATCTAAATAAATCCATATCGAATAATTCGACATACCATCCATCTCCGTTAATCTCTTTTTGAGTCATATCGAATGTAGCCTGGCTCTCTAATACAAAAGGAGTCTCTTCATCTTCCTCATCTTCTTCTCTATATATTTCGAACCTATAGTACCTATAAGGCTCAGAGGAGTCTCCTAACTCCTCCAAGTCTTGTCTAGTATATTCTATTTTTTCAAATCCTAAACTTAGTAAATCATTTTCTGTCATACTAATAAATATTAAAACAATTCCAATTGGGCATTAACTTTAGTACTAGTTACTTCATAAGCTGACTGTACTTTTCTGGAAGGTTTAAACTTATTATTATCCCAGTCAAATACCTCTCCGTCTTTGATAGCTAGAGCATGATTAGCGACACTTACTACAAAAGACCCCTTAGGGTTATCTTTTATGAAAGATGAAATCGTCTTCTGTCGTAGTATAATTTCACCCTTAAGCTTGTATTGATTCTTTATTCTAGCTTTTCCTAAAACTTCAACCTCGCATTTAACATCACCAATAGTCATTCCTTGTTCTTCAAAGTTTAACATATTAGCGTAGATTGCGAAACCTTCTGTACCTTTTTTATCTTCTCTTCCGAAGACTTCTTTTGCAAACCTATGAGTTGCTTCATAACTACTTCCAGAAGCTACTGCTAGAGAACGAACAAAACAATCATTCTTTTCTTCTTTAGCTAGTTTAGAATCAAAATTTGCATAACCATCATTTACGTTTAAATACATAACCTTTATTTTTAATTATTAATATACCTTAAGATAAGAACTTTATACTTGTTAGCCAACTGATATGACTAATACTTTTATTAGCAGTCCTACAAGGATTCGAACCTTGAACGTTGGTACCAAAAACCAATGTGTTACCATTACACCATAGGACAGTTTATTATTTAGATCTACCTAAAAATTGGCGACCTCTTTTATTTCTGTTACCAGTTTTAATATTGAACCCATTTTTTAATGAATCGTCCAATTCTACAATTTTACAATCGCTGATTATCCAACCTGCTTCTTTAATTGTTTTCACAATTTTAGATTTGGTTGATGATGCTAATTGTTTTTT
>Ga0114994_10004473_pt1 | contig 10163 bp, 8 predicted proteins | sample ArcticOcean_MG_C_9_FD_87043 | JGI IMG/M metagenome (GOLD analysis project Ga0114994, IMG submission 87043) | Marine microbial communities from western Arctic Ocean - ArcticOcean_MG_CB2_152 | ecosystem: Environmental > Aquatic > Marine > Oceanic | place: Arctic Ocean: Canada Basin | collected... | reverse complement strand
CGACGAAAAAACCACACGGCACTGCGTATGTCATTGGTGAAAACGGAATGACAGCTGCACTGCACCATAATGGATATACAGTGGTCGATGATGATCCGGACTTTGTCGTTGTCGGTGAAGGCCGGACAGTCAACTTCGAGATGATAGAAAAAGCCGTACGATTTGTAGCCAATGGGGCCAAACTGATTGCCACCAACCTCGATACGGCTTGCCCCACCGACGAAGGCATTCGGCCTGGCTGCGGTGCGATTGTAGCCATGATTGAAAGCGCCACGGGCAAACAGGCTTTTTCCGTCGGAAAACCAAGTCCAGTGATGATGAGAATGGCACGAAAATCTATGATGTTAAGGACAGACCAAACCATTATGGTAGGCGACACGATGTATACTGATGTCCTAGGTGCCGTGCAAATGGGTTATCGATCCGTGCTCGTCCTCAGTGGCCAAACCGAGAATGAAGATATTCAAAATTACGCCTACGATCCCGACCTCATCGTACCATGCTTGAACGATATCCCCAATGATTTTTTCATGGATAAAGACGCCACTCACTCGGCGGCTCGATTCAATCACAACCAAGCATTTCACACGCTAACTTAATCGCGTGAATCATCGAGCTTGCACTCGCCTTGCCTTTACCGGCGATATCGTAAGCGGTGCCATGGTCGGGGCTGGTACGAGGCTTGGGAAGTCCGAGTGTCACATTCACTCCGGTATCAAAATCTAGCAGTTTAAGTGGAATCAATCCTTGGTCGTGATACATGCAGAGCACGGCGTCATACTCGCCATCGGCTGCAGGGCGGAAGATGGTATCGGGAGGATGTGGACCACTGAACTCGACGCTTACCGCATGTTCCTGGAGCTCCAACACTGCGGGTGCCACGATCTCAATATCTTCTTTTCCGAAGGCACCGTTTTCCCCTGCATGAGGGTTAAGGCCGCAGACTGCGACCCGAGGAGAATCGATACCGCGTTGTTTACAAAAATCAGCAAGCAAGTTGCCAACACGGACGATTTCAGGTTGGGTCAGAAGCCCTGGGACGTCTGCGAGTGCCACGTGAATGGTAACCAGGGCCACGGTTAGATTTTTTCCTGTCAGGCACATGGCGTGGTTATCACACCCCAATCTCTCGGCAAAAAACTCGGTCTGGCCTGGAAAATGGAAACCCAGCTCGTGGAGGCCCTCTTTTCCCACAGGGGCGGTCACTACGGCATCGATCTTACCCGTCTTTAATAGCTCCGCAGATTCCTCGAGCGCATCGAGCGCAGCCTGAGCTGTCAGGCGAGTTGGTTTTCCTGCCACGGCATCGACCACTTTTCCGATCATTCGGTATTCGTATCCCTCAGGCAACTGCCCAGACGAAAGTGACGCCTCAACGACTTCAGGTCCGATACCGGCCTGATCACCTCTTGTGATACCGATGGTTGCTTTATTTGCCTTACTCATGTTTTGCTTCGCAATCATTCTACGAGATTGGATTTAGATCAACGAGAATAAGAGAAGGGTTGCGTATCTCCAAACCACGGATCATAATTCACTCGGTCTTTCCCCATAGGCAAACAACATGGCTAACTCCAGCAGAAACAAACAAGCGACCCAAGCTAGAAAGGATTATGCGGGTATCCTTCCTACAAAAGGCTGGCCGCGCAGGAACTACCATTTCCTCCGCCATCGTTTATTGCCACAGGTTTTCCAAAAACGCGATGGATCTAGCAGGGAACCGATCCTACACCCGCCCGAGGCAGGAAAAATCCGCGTCACCTGGATTGGTCACGCCTCATTTCTGATTCAATTTCCAGATCACTCGGTGATCATCGACCCAAATTGGGCGAACTGGCATGGCGTGGTCAAGCGCCAGAGAGAAACCGGACTTGATCTCGCTCTCATGCCACTCGTCGATCTGGTGATGGTCACTCACGCCCACTTCGATCACCTGCATAAAAAAAGTCTAAAAATCCTCGAATCACACGAAGGAATCGTCGTTCCAACTGGCAGCGGACCCCTGGTAAAAAAACTCGGGTTCCACACCGTGCATGAGATAGCCGTCTGGGACACCCTCAAGTTCGATGATCTCTGTGTGACCCACACGCCAAGTCACCACTGGGGAGCACGATACATTCATGATACTCACCGCGACTACGGCGGCTACATGGTTCACTCGGGTGTTTGTAAAGTTTTCCATTGTGGAGATAGCGCATACTTTGAAGGCTTTAAAGAAATTGGAAAACATCACACCCCGGACGTCGCACTGATGCCCATTGGAGCCTACGACGCTCCGAGTGGTCGCGACGTGCACATGAATCCCGAAGAAGCCGTGCAAGCGTTTATCGAAATGGAGGCCGGCATACTCATCCCGATGCACTACGGCACGTTTCCGCTGGGGAACGAACCCTACCACGAACCTATAGAGCGCCTTATCGCCGAAGCTGATCGACTGGGAGTAGCCGACCGGGTTCTCGTGCTTGAGGAAGGTGTAGGTGTCGAAGTCGAGTGCCTAGCTGAAACCAAAATTTAGTGCTATAAAGCCCCTTAACGACAATTTTAAGGAATAAGATAGCCCCCGGCAACGCTCATAGGACAATGTTCAGACCTCTCTTCCTCATCCCCTGCCTCATTGGAGCCATTGCTTTCTCTGAGACACCCGTGGAAGCAGCTCCTGATCTCAAGCCGGTGCCGGATCTCGAAATCCTGTTTATGGATGCCAAAATGTGGGATCAACCGGTCAGCGAGGTGCTGAATAAACGCAGCCATCTCGGATTCCGCTGGCTCTCCAAAGAGAAAAACGACGCGCGGAGCAATCGTAATGAGCTCAAACTCTGGGGGCTACCCGTCGGTGAAACTATTCTCCGCAGCCGAGAGGATAAACTCCAGTCGTTTGAAATCTCCATCTACAATCGTGGCGACATGGGTAATAGGACCAGGGAACAGCTGAATGAACTCAGCACCAAGTGGCTGGAATTGATTCAGAAAAAAACCGGCAAAGAAGGTGAAAAAATCAACCGCACGCTGAAGGGCAGTGTGGTCTCCGCCGACCGCTGGCTCTGGGAATGCCCAGGTGCCTACATTTCTCTTACCTCCAGTGCCTCGGGCCTAGGGTCGAAAAAGCAGCCGGAATTTCTCAAACTCAGTTTGGTTTCACCGAAGTTCGGTAAAGAGATGTTTTCTAACCGTGGAGGCATCACCAAGACCATGTCCAAGCGTAGCGACCTGAAAGAGCACGTGGAGAAAAAAACTAACGGCGACGTACTTATCAAGGGAGTCCCGATGGTTGACCAAGGGAGAAAAGGCTACTGCGCCGTCGCGAGTGCCGAGCGGGTTTTCCGTTACTATGGCCTCCAGATCGACCAACATGCCATGGCTCAGATCGCGCAAAGTAGCGCCCAGGGCGGCACTAATCCAAATAAGATGATCGAGTCGCTCAAACGCGTCGCCGGACGCACCAGCACTCGACTTCACGTCCTCTACGCACTCGACCGCCGCGAAGCCGAATCCAACGTCAAGGCATACAATCGACTGATCAAAAAAAACAAGGCGGGTAAAGAGTATCCCGTCAATGGTGGCTACATCAACATGCAGCAATTCCTCTCAATTTGCCACGCACCCACGTTAAAAACCGTACGTTCCAAAGGTTCCACCTTCAAGCGATTCAATAAATCGATCACCGATAAAATCGACGTCGGAGTTCCACTTCTCTGGGCGCTTCAGGTGGGGGTCATCCCCGAGCGTGGCATTCCCCAGGCAGGCGGTGGACATATGCGACTCATCATTGGTTATAACGGGAAGACCGAGGAAATCATCTACACCGATTCCTGGGGCCCGGGCCACGAACTTAAGCGGATGAAAACAGCCGACGCCTTTACTCCGACGATGAATCTGATGACGATCAGACCATCTCAGTAATAGTGGATAATTATCCATTGTCACCTAGCCTCTCCACTGAGCGAGCTGTTCTGGAAATGGACACTTGGCGCAGTCGCTGACGTCGCGTAGACAGAAATCTTGGTAGATCTGCAATAGCGCCTGGTGCTGCCACGCTTTGCGCAGGTATATTTTCCGGCGCGGGGTATCTCCAAAGAGACGCACTGAGGCTTTATCGACTTTTTCGCTTAATGCGGGGGCTGGTGTTTTTTGGTAAAAATCCCACGCCGCACGATCCCCACCGGCTAACCTAACAGGAATAAGATGATTGATTTGAAAATCACGAACACGATCATTACCCATCAGAGCAAGTGAGCGGTCGCTGCGTTTTGATTTGAGTGTGTAATGATGATTCCAATAGTCGTGCTCTAGGTTTTCGAAAAAATCGACCACTCCATTGACTGATTGGCTTGCCTTCTTAAACGCGCCCCAGCGTTTTGCCACTTCGCCGAGACAGCTTAACCTACGTTGCGGGTGATTGACGGGACGGATACCCGATAGCTTCCATGGGATTCGGCGGCCTGGTGCAGGCTCGTAATCATCGCGCACACGCCACCAGGTTCCCCAAAGGCCGCGAAGGTAGTCCCTACTATCACCAACCGCTTGATCGTGAATTTCTGCCGAAAGGAACCCTGCCGCACCAAAGATCAGTGATTCTGCTTCGTCAGGATTTTTAACCATATCCCCCACAGGTAACCGCTGGGCCAACAGGGTCATTGCCAGTTTGTTAGGTCTATATCCCAGAGTTTCTGCCAGCGCCTGCCAGAGCCACTCATCCTCGCCGAGTACATCTACCGTCCGACTCCTGCGCAGTGCCTTCACACTTGCCCGATGCCGGGCCGCCTCCCGCATCAGTGCATCGATATTTCCGTCATGCATATCCGCCAACGGATGGAAACACCTACCTGGATGCGCCGCCGCCATTTCCACAAGAGGCATGTTCAGAGCCTCACGAATGACCGACACAGGAACAACCACCCGCGGCACTTCACGGTGCTCGGTTGTTCGGGTAAATTGTTCACGGTCGCCTTCGGTAAATACGACATGAAGAACCACGTCGTTAAAATTCTCATTGGTCGAATGACCGTGGGCCTCCCAGTCCGTCGCCGAGTGATCGAGCTCTAACGGTCCGCTATGAAGCTCGCCATCAATCTCAACCGCCGTGTGTAAAAAATCAGGCCCTGCCGCATGGTTCCAGTGACCAAATTGGACGATTTTCACAGCCCGACCGTCTACCGTTTCAAACTCGCGTCCCATCTGGCCAGCGAACCAGAGTGCCTGAAGATGAAGCTCCCCAGGTAGGATCAACGAGCCATCTTCGCGCAAGGAGCCAGAACCCACCCGCACACTTTCCAATAGATCCAGATACGCACACATAGGGTTAAAATACCAGTTAGTCTGAAAACCACCAACCTAAGAATCCGTATTTGGTCTATTTTCCACAGGTTTTGCCCTCAAAGGGTGAACTTACGTATTGCAGGGAGAGAATATTTAAGTAATCTTAAAGATCATTCCTGCCAAGGACACCTCTCTGCATGAGATCTCGAAACAAGCCACCTAGTCGTCGATCACGCAAACCCCGCACACGTAATAGTCGGCGGAGCGGTCGACCGACCCTGCGTCAGGCGTTTCATGATGCCAACGCTAGGGCAAAACAACGTGCCAACCGCCGGATGGGACGCCGGGACGGGCTGACATCAATGCGAGCCGCCATCGCGGATACGGTCGATGACGATATGATCATCTTGAATTTTCCCCAGCGGATGGTTCGCTGGCTTTTTGCTCTGCTGCTGCTTCCATTCTGCATCGTGACTACGCGTGCCCTGTTTAACGTCAGCGGTGCGAGCGGAGTAGGCGGCAGCTTCTGGATGGACCTCATCGCCACGCGTCACTTCCTATTTTTCAGCATCGGCTTCATCCTGATGATGGGCTGGTTTTTCACCGGGCTACTGGAAAGGCTGTTCCTTTACTTCTACGTGCTCGGCCATGAGTTGACCCACGCCGTTTTCGTTTATGCCTGTTTAGGAAAGGTCGGAGCTATCCACGTTACGGCTGATGGTGGCTATGTGATGACAAATAAGAGTAACTTGCTAATCTCACTCTCACCTTACTTTGTGCCCTTCTGGTCGGTGGTCATCCTCGGGATTTCTACCCTGCTTGATGTATTTTTTAACATCCCCTTCCACAACGAAGTGCTTTATTTACTGATCGGCTTCAGCTGGGCGTTTCATCTCCTCTGGACACTCTGGATGATCCCCCGCGATCAGCCTGATCTCAAGGAAAACGGCGTATTCTTCTCACTCGTGGTGATCTACCTCGCTAACGTCGTGGTACTCTCGATTTTACTTTGCCTCGCACCCGGTAACCTAACCTGGCATCACTGGGCGAATGAATTCCTTGATTCATGGGTGTATTTGAAAAACTTTGCTTACAAACTAAGTATTCCGGTTAATTAAAACACTCGTATACATAAAATATTAAAATATATGCAATTTAAACTTGCGCTTCTTAAAAAATAACGCACAGTAAACCCATCGCTTAGCAATAAGCGGTATTTGGGGGGGAACAGCCCCGGCAGTGAAATCTTCGGATCAAGCAGCCGGGGCTGTCATTGTACAGGTATCTGGGATTCCTGAGTTTACCTCACCATGGCTTGTTTTCTTTGCCACAAGAGGCACACAAGACACAAAAATCGGGCAACTTAGCCAGGATGCAACAACACTCCCTTGTAAATCTTGTGCTTTCTGCGGCTAAATCCGGCGTTTCGAATTCGTCAGATAACCTGAAAAATAACGACTATTCATAGTCCTCCTCCTCATCTGGAACAGGAGGAATGAGATCTTCACGCATTAGGAGCCGTTCGATCGATAGATCCTCTAGTAAATCCTCCGAGGTCTGCTGGATCACCCCAGCAAAGGGAGTGATACGATCCACCTCTGCGATCGCGGCATGCACCATCGATGAGATGATATCGCCATCAAACTTGTCGCGCTCAAAAAGATTGGTAATGCGGAACATGATTTGTTCGCGATCCAGATCATACTCGAGGCCCCCGAGTGTGATTTTTTTATTTGCCCGTGTCAGCAACTCCAGGATGTATGACTCCTGCTCGACTTCCACACTCATCGGGGCTTCCCCCACGATCGACAGGGCATTCAACTGTGGGAATGCCTGCGCGTGAAGCTGAACCTGAGTGTGGTAAGCTTCAAAGGCCGTGCGGATCACGTCTTTGCCTTCGAGATGCTCATACTGCCAAGCTTGTTTACCAAAGGCTTCCATCACGGACTGGATCTGAATTGATGTCGGGCGCATGTGGGGGAAGTCTTAATCTCTAAATACTAAATTCCAAACCTTATTTATTACGCTTTTCCATCACGCCAACGACAGCCTTCTCCAGAAGTAATCTGCGCACTTCCGGAATCGGAGAGAGAGAAGCAACCACTCCGCTCTTTTTTTCTTCGGTAAAATGGAGAAACAACTGACCGTCCTTAACCTCGGCATCAGCCACTTGACTCCAGTAAATGATTTGAAGATTTTCTCTGGCTTTGAAAAATGGAAAGATCTCAACACCCAGTGGACTGAGGATGACGTAGGCGTGGCGCGTGCAACGCAGGCCGAGACGAAGCATCCAGTAGCATAGCAGCAAATCTGGCAAACAAAGCCACCACCAACCTTCTAATAGCGGCCCGCCCATCCCCCAATCTTGAGTCGAGAGGATAAAGACTCCCATACTCACGGCAAAGGCGATGACGGAGAGGGCATAAAACAAAGGTGCCTGTCGCGCGCGGGTAAACCGGAGCTCTTTCTCAGGCTCGGCAATCGTTTTTGGCCCGCGCGGAAGCACGGCGGCCCTGACCTTCTCCTTGATCGGTTTTTCCTCGTCTTTCATAGCTGCTGACTGTTTGTGTCCCGATCTCTGTATTTGTTCAATCACCGATCCTGTGTTAACTCACATTCACAACTCAACATTATCCAGTGCCCTTTACACTTCATAGCGAATACTCACCCTCTGGCGATCAGGCGCCTGCCATCGAAAAGCTGGTCAAATCTATCGAGGCCAAAAACGGGCACCAGACACTTCTTGGTGTCACGGGATCAGGAAAGACGTTCACTGCGGCTAACATCATCGAGCGTATTGGCAGGCCAACGCTGGTGATGAGTCATAACAAAACTCTGGCAGCGCAGCTCTACTCGGAGCTGAAGAATTTTTTCCCTGACAATGCAGTAGAGTATTTTGTCTCCTATTTCGATTACTACCAACCCGAGGCCTATATCCCGCGATCGGACACCTACATCGAGAAAGACAGCTCGGTGAATGAAGAGATCGAACGACTGCGCCTCAGCACCATGGGTTCGCTGATCACGCGTGAGGACGTGATTGTGGTCGCGTCCGTTTCCTGCATCTACGGTTTAGGGTCGCCCGAAGATTATCAGAACATGATGCTGCCGGTAAAAGTCGGTGATGAGCTCGATCGAGAAGATTTTCTCCATGGCCTTGTTAACCTGATGTTCGAGCGCAACGACATCGCTTTTTCTCGTGGCCAATTTCGTGTCCGTGGTGACGTGGTGGAGATTCATCCTGCCTATCTTGAGGACACAGCAATCCGGGTGGAGTTCTTCGGTGATGAGGTTGAACGTATCTCCCAGATCAATGCCATGACGGGCACAAGGATGGACACGCTCGACAGCCATACTTTTTTTCCAGCTAAGCAGTTCGTTACTGATAAAAATAAACTCAACACCGCGATCCGTGCCATTAAGAAAGAATGCTCAGACCGCGTTGATTGGTTTGAAAAACACGATAAACTCATCGAGGCGCAGCGGATCAGAATGCGTACCGATTTCGATATCGAGATGATGCAGGAAATGGGGTTCTGCCAGGGTGTTGAGAACTACTCACGCCATCTCACGGGACGGGAGCCGGGTGCTCGACCCTATACCCTACTTGATTTCTTCCCCGACGACTACCTCCTACTCATGGACGAAAGCCACGTCAGCGTGCCGCAGGTTGGCGGAATGTATGAGGGAGATAAAAGCCGGAAGACAACGCTGGTTGAACACGGCTTCCGACTCCCAAGCGCGCTTGATAACCGCCCCCTCCAGTTTGCAGAGTTTATGCAGATGACGAACCAGCGCGTTTACATCTCAGCAACTCCCGGACCGTTCGAATTCATCAACTCGCGCCCAGACAACAAAAAATACATCCCGTGGAAACGTGGTGAAATTTCCGCTACTCAAGCCCTCAAGAAAATCCGCAAACACATCACACCCAGCGGGGCCGATCAAGACATTGACGATTTCGATGTGCGCTCAGCTGGCTCGAATTTGGTGGTGGAGCAAATCATCCGACCAACTGGATTGTTAGACCCCATCATCACGATGAAACCACTGAAAGGTCAGATCGATGAAACCATCGATCTTTGCCGTGACCGCGTCGATCGAGGTGAGCGCGTCCTGATCACGACACTGACTAAAAAAACCGCCGAGGATCTCTCCGAATACATTCAAGAAACCGGACTCAAGGTGCGCTATATCCACGCAGACGTCGGAGCCATCGAACGCGTGGAAATCCTCCGGTCGCTCCGCAATGCAGAGATTGATGTACTGGTGGGAATTAATCTTCTCAGAGAGGGTTTGGACTTACCTGAAGTCTCACTCGTTGTCATCCTTGATGCCGATAAAGAAGGCTTCCTCCGCAATGAAACCTCTCTAATTCAGACCGCAGGCCGAGCCGCCCGCCACATCGATGGTGAGTGTGTGCTCTTCTGCGATGTTGTTACCGATTCTATTCAAGCGCTGTTGAGCATCACTGAGAGCCGCCGTATACGACAGCTCGAGCACAATGAAAAACACGGCATCACACCGCAGGGCGTCATCAGCGCTGTGCAGGAAAGTCTAAGTCATTATGAGGCCAACAAAGAGACGGCCGACACCTTGAACCAAGGCATGGTCGCAGAAGATCAGGCCAGCTACAATGCCGTCGTCGTCATCGCAGAGCTCGAAGAAGAGATGCGAGAAGCTGCCGCCAAGTTAGAGTTCGAGCGCGCCGCGCATTTAAGGGATCAGATCAAACAGTTGCAAAAAGAACCATCGCCGTAATCACATGGGAGTGGTCATCACAGCTGTGTAGTTAAAATCAGGGAACCTTGCCGCTCCCCGTGTAGCTCCAGTGCCATGGCTCGTAGATAAAGCCGAATTTGTTATCTCGAGGGTAGGTCATGGAGAAACCAAAACTAACCGCATTT
>Ga0114994_10004469_pt1 | contig 10169 bp, 7 predicted proteins | sample ArcticOcean_MG_C_9_FD_87043 | JGI IMG/M metagenome (GOLD analysis project Ga0114994, IMG submission 87043) | Marine microbial communities from western Arctic Ocean - ArcticOcean_MG_CB2_152 | ecosystem: Environmental > Aquatic > Marine > Oceanic | place: Arctic Ocean: Canada Basin | collected... | reverse complement strand
TAGAGCGCCACCTGAACTAAGTGTCATTGTTGTTCCTGATGTTATTGATGTTGTAGTTGTAGAATCAGTAATTATTGTTCCAGCCGAGTCTAATTCGATAATTAATGCGTTAACATCTACTTTGGTATTATCGTCGCTACCTAATGTTAATGTACCGCTTCCATGAGGATCAATTGTAATGTTTGAATTACCCCCAGATGTTACAATATCCAAAGCTAAAGCAGAAGTAATATCCATACCACCAGCACTAGCCGTTACTTGTAAAGCATCGAGACCTGTACCCGTAGAACTTAATACTAAACTAGAATTTGTAGCACCTGCTAACGCAATTGTTAAATCCTGTGCGTCTTGACTTGAAGTACGCGTAATACCACTTACTTGAAGATCTCCAACTGCGACTGTTAAATTACCTGTATCCGTAGCAACATTTTCGGTAGTTCCTAAAATAAATGTATCTACTGATTCGTCCCATCCCATAAAAGCGTTATTTCCAGTAGTTCCGCGTTCTATTAATATACCCGAATCATTCGCATTAGCTCCCGTTAATCCACTATTTAATTCAATTAGTGTATCCTTAATAGTTGTATTTGTTGTATTAATTGTAGTAGTTTCACCTGAAACAATTAAGTTTCCTTGTATTGATAAATTACTAGCATTAACAGAAGTAACACACCCACTTTCACTCATTATATATTAATGATAGATAATAATAAAAATAAAAATACGAATACAAATATTTAACTTGTAAATGCTAAGCCACCCATACCGCTTACAATTTTTAATACGTTATAGTTAATACCATAAATAATAAAGTCTGTATTTGTATATGTTTGATTAGCAGTGAAAATTAATTTAGCACTTTCTATTCTGGAAAAATTACAACTTCCGGATGGCTGATGTTCTTCTGGTCTTAAAGCAAATGAATATACATAAATGTGCTTAGTTGGAATATTATGACCAGATTGTAAGGGTTGCATTAATCTAAAATAGGATGCCTTTTTGGCAGCAAAACGGTCGTGACCGTTCAATTGTAATTTACAAGTAGCGAAGGATTCAAATGATTCAGTTCCACCAATAAACTCAACATCATCATTAAGATTAGCCTGATAGTTGAAATAATCATTTTTCTGTGTAAATGCTCCATCAGCAGCATTAGTTATGGTATTATCATTTGGGTTAATATTAGCCGCTGTAGTGCTTGTATTTTGTGATCCTGCGGTTGAATCTTGATGAACCCATATTAATTCCTTGACTGGATGATTAAATTCTATATCTTGCATTGTTCCAGCTGTATTTGTTGTTCTCTGAACTTGTTCAATAAGATATTCATGCGAAGCTTGAGCAAATCTACGACGTTCTTCGGTATCGAGAAATACATAATCAACCCATAATGATACATCTGGAGCTGAATTATCAAACCCTGCTAATGTTCCACTTGCTGCTACTAATCCAGCCATAGAACGTGTTTTTAATTTCAATTCTACATCGTGATACTGAAGTGCCATTATGGGTAAAGCAAGACCCATATTTCTACAAAACCAAAATTTTAATGGAACATATAATTGAAGTCTTTCATTAATACCATTATCACTGGTTGTTGGTTTAGAAGTATTACGATTAAGTATCAACCCTTCTTTATTATCTCGAACTGTTAAATCCGTATATATATCAAGCCATTGACCGTGATGTCTATCTATTTGACGACCACCAATATCAATTTGAACTTCATCGATTAAACCATGACCAGTATTATTAATCCAATTTACGTATTCGGGTTGTGTAACGGCATCGACTGTTTGGTCTGCCATTTTGATATCAAGATGCATACCACATATAAGGTCACCACTTCTTGATAGTGTGCTTTTAACATTTGATGCCGAAGCACTAACACCAGTATTGAATATTTGCTCTATACATTCTAATGCAAAATTAGTATGTCTTCTGTATACTACCTTAAAAAAAGTAATTTGAGGGTTTCCTGTTAAATAAATATCTTGAGCCCCATAAGCGACTAGTTGCATTAAACCTCCACCCATTATAATATATATTAATAAAATAAATTTTGTATTTAACCATGCCGTGTAATTAATCTGACTAAAAACATTATAGGTATTAAAGCCATTATATACATAACCCTTACCATCAATTGTCGATTAAATCTCCTATTTTTTTCAACCCAGGTATTTCCTTTTGTGCTATTATTACCATCCCGTATCCACAATTAAACACTTCTTTCATATGTTCCAATGATAAATTACCTTTTTTTTGTAAATATTGAAATATATCTGGTAATTCCCAAGGTTCTAGATTGAATCCCAATTCTGGTGGCAATAAACGATTTATATTATCTTTGAAACCACCACCAGTTATATGTGCTATTCCCAATATATCTTCGTGGTATGTTTCCAATAATTGAATAATTTCATTATAAATACGTGTCGGTTTCATAATTTCGTCTATATGGCTTGAATCATCACCAATAATATCTCGCACGAGTGTGTAGCCATTACTGTGAATACCATTACTCGCAATTCCGTATAAAATATTTCCGGATTTCATCAGATTTGGTTTCGGTAGTTCATATTTTAATTTTCCCATACAAAAACCACCCAAATCTAATTTGTTTTTTAAATATATTCCTTTCATTTCCGCAGTTTCGCCACCAATTAATTCAATATTTGCCATCTTACATCCTTGGATTATTCCATCTAATAGAACATTACAAACATGCTTGTCCATTTTATCAATTGCTATATAGTCCATAAATAATAATGGAATACCACCTCCAGCAATAATATCATTCACATTCATTGCTATTAAGTCTATACCAATCGTATCTAATTTATTGTATTTTATTGCCAAGTCTAGTTTCGTTCCCACTCCATCGGCTGATCCAACCAGGGTTGTATTTTCATCGTACTTGTATGTTCCACAAAATCCCCCAATGGCGGGCAGTTTAGTTTTAAGTTCACTTACAAAATTATTCGCTTCTTCAATATTTACTTCATATTTATGTTCTATGCCATTACTAGCATTAATAAGTTCTACAAATTCATATATCGCTTGTTTTTCTTGTGTTTGTATTACACTTTTTAATTGCTCTGGACTTGTGATATGTTCTATGTTTATTTGCTTTTGAAGTAATATACGTCCTTCATCGACATTATCTGTTACTTCGTGAATAGTACAACCGCTAAATTTCCGCTTATCTTCTAACACACTACGATGTACTTCCAAATCCATTTTATTTCCATAATCGGGTAATAAACTCGGATGAATATTAACAGTAAGAAAATCATCAAAAAGAATCTTCGGAACTATTCGCATATATCCCGATAATAGAAGCAATTTGACGCGGAACTGTCTCAAAATATTTGTTAGACTTTCATAGTTAATTTGCTTCGTATCTATAACCAATAATGGAATTTTATATCTTAATGCGGTTTGAATTATAGAACCATTGGTATTGTTAGTAAATATGATTTTAATTGCGTTACGGGTTTCTCTATTTTCTAATAGGGTCCCTATACTAGTTCCATTATTTGTTGCCATGATTGCCATAGGCATATACTTCCTTGGCTTTGTTTGTAATAAATAATTCAATCCTATATCACGTCTGTAATAAGAACCTGGAAACTTGATCTTATGAATATTGTTATAGACATTAATTAAACTATTGTAGTGTGAAACACTAGAATTACTTACTACACTTAAAATGCGACCACCATTAGATTCATTATTGCCCGTAAGACTTCCCTTGTAAATTCTAATATTTTTATCGAGTTTATTATTGTATGTTAATTTCGACAAAGGATACGCAAACTCTGGATAGGATTCGTTACTATAAATTACACACGAAGCATATTCATTTTTCCAAACTAGTTCCAATGACTTGCGGTTTATACATTTTAACATAATAGCTAATAAATTGCTTTCTAATAGATTCAATAATGTTTGAGCTTCTGGGTCGCCAAATCTACAATTAAATTCCAGGAACTTTATACCGTCGCTGGTTTTCATTATTCCAGCATATAAAACTCCAATATAGTTCGTATGTGTTACTATTTTATTCATATAATCATTTACTTGTTCGCATTCTTCTAGACTAAGTATAGTTACTGGACATATAGAACCCATACCACCCGTATTTAAACCGAGATCGTTATCGCATTTCCGCTTAAAGTCCTGTGATTGTGGCATTAAATATGCGTGAGTTCCATTACAAAAAGCCATAATAGAAACCTCGGTACCAAAGAGACGTTCTTCAATTAATACTCCTTCTGAACCATGATTATAGACATTTTCAATACACGAATTAATATTGTTTTCATTGGGTAAATATACACCTTTACCTTTGGCTAATCCCGAATATTTTAATACGATTTTATTGGGATCTACATTATAATTATTAAAATAATCTGAACATTGGTTTTTAGTTTGAAAAAATGTATAATCAGCGTTAGGTAACCTGTGTGTTTTCATCAATATTTTACTGTAATTCTTATTTGCTTCTAGATGACTTTGTAATAAACTCGGTCCAAATACTTTACATTCTGGAGCATTTTTATTGATATGATCAGTATATCCATTACATAAATAGTGTTCGGATGATGGTATTACTAGTTCAATCGAATTATTAGCGATGAATTCAATTGTTTCTTGTTTTGAAAGCGTTTCAACAAATACTCGTTTCGCGCTATTCGCGCTATTCGCTAATAACTTTTCACGTATTATATCTTCACGAGCACCACACCCTAATATTAAAATATTCATAGCGTATTATTTAATTTTAAAATACTTATAAGTTTAAATAAAAAATATTATTTAAAAATAAATGCTTTTTTAATAATTAACATAATTAACATAATGGATTTTTATAATGGTAAAGTTAGAAACGTTCACGACCTAGGAAATAATTATCTTCTTATGGAGGCAACTGATAAAGTTAGTAGTTTCGACCGACATATTGGCGTTATTCCTGGGAAAGGCAGACTTTTAAATTTAATGAGTGCTCGTATGTTTGAACTGACACGCCATATTATTAAGAATCATATGGTTTCCTATAATGAAAATGTAATGTTAGTAGAAAAATGTACGCCATTTAAAATAGAAGTAGTAATTCGCGCCTATATGACGGGAAGCACATCCACTAGTTTATGGACACATTATAAGAATGGTAGTCGCAATTATTGTGGAATTGAATTAGCCGAAGGTTATCTGAAAAATCAAAAACTAACTGAAACTATTATTACACCAACAACAAAAGGAGAAACCGATGTTCCTATTAGCCTCGAAAATATTATTTCCGAAGGTTATATGACACCCGAAGAAGTAGAATTCGTATTTTCTAAGGCTATGGAATTGTTTAGATACGGAGAAAAAATAGCAACACAAATGGGAATGATTCTGGTTGATACTAAATTCGAATTTGGAAGAAATAAAGACAATGAAATTATTTTGATTGACGAAGTAATGACCTGCGACAGTAGCCGTTATTGGGGACTCAATAGTTACATGGATCGCTTCTTAAACAATGTTGAACCTGAAAAAATCGACAAAGACTGTGTGCGTGATTGGGTCCGTGAAAACGTCCAAGACCCCTACAATGAAAAGATCCCAGACATTCCTGACAATATTATTAGGAAAGTTCAAAATGCCTATACACAATTCTATGAAGGACTTATGAATGTAAAGCCTCCAAGAAGCAATATGGTAGTCATTTTCAGTGGAAGTCCCAAAGATGAAACACACGTTAATAAACTCATTATGAATTGTGAATCACAAGGTCTCCAATGTGTAAGTTATGTTGCTTCGGCTCACAAGAAACCACGCAAAGTCCTCGAACTCATTGAAACATATGACAATAATATAAATTACGATAAGGTAGTTTATGTTACGGTTGCTGGGCGTAGTAATGCTTTGAGTGGAGTTGTTGCTTCTAATAGTACCAGACCAGTTATTGCGTGTCCACCTTTTGTTGACAAGGATGATATGATGGTGAATATTAATTCCACATTACAGTGTCCAAGTTATGTTCCGGTAATGACTATTTTGGAACCTATTAATGTCGCTTTATCTATCAAGCGTATATTTGGTACTTAAATTAATGGATGGTTGATGAACACCGAAACATTCCATATAGGATTCTTTTGGAAAAAAGTCTAAATCGCTGGTTTCTAAATATAACAAGGAATCGCAATTTAATTCCCTTTTTATTTCATTCATATTTTTATTATAGGCTATTAATTCTTCTTTACTATGAATAGCTATACCTAATTGACATATATCTACAACACGTGGCGCTGGTATTCTAACATGAATTGTTTTCGCTCCATATTCTTTTAATTTTTTAATGATACCTTTCATTATATTGCCCCTGACAATGGTGTCATCGACAATAATCAGATGTTTGTCTTTTATTGCTTCTTCCAAGAATGTGAATTTCTTATTTATTGCTTCTATTCGCGATTTTTGAGTTGGTAATATGAACGTTCTATCACTTCCATTGGTTGTTTTATTTGTTTTACGTATAAATTGTTCGTAAGGTATTCCTAGAAATTTCGCGTAACTTTCGGCAGCAACGATGCCCGAACTTGGTACACCACACACTATGTGATCCTTTGGACTAAAAATATATTTGTCCTTTTTGGCTAACTTAATGCCCAAAGTTTCGCGGTAAGTGTGGACGTGTGTGCCGAGGATCTGCGAGTCGGGATTCATAAAATAAATGAGTTCAAAAGCACATAGACTTTGTTGCGCGAGTGGATGAGTATATATTTCTTGGACACCACTGGCGTTTATTTTGAGTATTTGTCCGGGTCCCACTTCGCAAATACTTGAGACGTGGTTTTCGATCGCGATTGATTCGGAACTTACATAGAAACTTCCGTTAGAAGATTTCCCATAACATAATGGTCGTATTCCATACCTGTCACGGAGAGCATATAGGCAATTGTCGTATATTAATACAAGTGAATAGGCTGAATGAACGATGTTTATTAGATTTATAAGAATTTCGTCAAATGGTAATGTATCTATATTGTTCTCGATATAATTTAAAATGTATAACGTATCGTGTTTATAGTTTTCTACATTGGGTATATTTCCATTATGGGCGATTGCTATGTTATTACTCATAAGTGGCTGTAATTCATTCGCGAATTCGTTTGATGTTCTGGTCGAATAGCGAACGTGTCCTATAACAATATTTGGATTAGTTTTATTGATAGTCTCTAATAAAACGACTTCATTTTCTGCCAATGTTCCAAGTTTTTTTTCAAGAATAATAGTCCCGGATTCTGTATTCATTGCTACTCCCACACCATCTTTTCCACGGTGTTGGAGTTTATCTAAACAATCTATAATATTGCTAGAATTATTGTATATTCCTATAATTCCACACATAAATAATAATAGTAATACATAAAAAACTTAAATAAAAAGCATAACGGAAATCATAAAGGAAATAAATCTATAATTAATGATTGAATCTATTTAAAAAGAAACTAATAATTATTTTAAATTATAGGCTAAGAGCCATGGAAATCGTTAAACTCAATAAAGATAACATAAACAATTTCTGTTTTGAAATACCCAATATTCAACGGATTCACGATAAGGAAAAAGTATCCGAAATTTGTGAATATCAAATAGAATATTTTAAGAAACATTCCAGATTCAATTTCCTTGGAGTAATGATAGTTAATACGATAAATAGGGAAACCTTTTTTATTATTGATGGACAACATCGCTATTTAGCTTTAAAGAAACTCATTGATGCCAATTATTGCCCGGAAATTTTTATTCAACTATGTATTATAGATACCGAAGAAGAATTACGAGCAAATTACAATATTGTTAATCAAAATACACCGTTACCACAATTCCCCGAAAATACTGATAAGAATTTAGTCGAAGATACATATACACATTTCTTAAATAAATACGATAAAATGTTTAAAACATCATTGCGACCTCAGCGACCGTTTGTTAATAAAGTCATCTTCCAAGAAGCCATTGCTTTCATTTCTAATAAGTTTGCTATTCAAACCCAGGGACCAATTATAAAACTTATTGAGGACTTTAATTCTATGATAAGTGAATGGGACCCAAGTAATTATCCGAGAACAAAAACAATTACACCTAAAATGTTGAAACTATGTGAAGAAAATAAGTTCTTTTTGGGACTATATACGGGAAAAATGGTTGACTATTGCTACGATTGGGTTCGTGAAATGGTCAAATTCAAAACTGGCGAAATATTGAAATCTTCTTCAAGTAGTGAGAAAGAATATAAAAAAAAGAAAATACCACCCGTTAAAAGGAAGAAAATATGGGAAAATTATATTGGCAATAAAGCTAGTGACGTATGTACTTGTTGTCGTGAAACCGAAATATCAATGTTGAATTATGATTGTGGCCATATTGTTGCCGAAAGCGAAGGTGGAACACTGGAAATAGCCAATTTAAGACCTATATGTAAATCGTGTAATAGTTCAATGGGAACTACGAATATGAAAGAATATATGAAAATTCATTACCCCAATAATTTATCGTACTTTGACAGATTAAAAATGAATTTTTTTGTTTAATTGTCAGTGTCATTTATTTTTATGTTTATTTATTTTAATGTTATTGCGATTAATATTAATTATATTACTCTTGGCTCTTGTTTTAGTAAATCATTTTGAAATGTTTGGTATTTATAATACAAAAATAAATAATTGTAAAGGAAAAAAAGATGGTGATAGTGGTTGTCGTAAATGTTGTAGTCAATTTACTAATGCTATCACACGCAAACAATGTATTGCTTTATGTATGACGTAATCTCAATTCACGATACCCATAAATTATTCAATTCATGTACCCATAAATTATTCAATTCTTGCTACCCATAAATTATTCAATTCTTGATACCCATAAATTATTCAATTCATGTACCCATAAATTATTCAATTCATGTACCCATAAATTATTCAATTCATGTACCCATAAATTATTCAATTCATGTACCCGACATATTTCGCCAGGGTTTCATAGTAATTTATAGCCGATCCCGGTCTGCGGTCTTCGAAATATCCACACCGTTCATTTAATACTTGGGTGGGAATTCTAATTGAACTTGAACGTCCTCCTTCACTATAACTAAATACATTTGGGTCTGATGTTTCATGTGCTCCGGTCATTCTCAAATGATTATCTTTTCCACAGTAGTTCTTTATGAAATTGCCGTGATCTTTTTCCATAATTTCCATTGTTTTCTTAATTTCGGTCAAGCCCTCATCCGCTCGTGTGCGCCAAGAACTTATATTTATATGACATCCACTTCCATTATAGTTGCCTTCTATAGGCTTAGGATGAAAACTAATTTGTTTATTATATTGTTCACTTATACGTCCTAATATATATCGGGCTACATAACAAGCACTCGGTGCTTCGTGGGCTTCTATTGGTCCTACTTGAAATTCCCATTGATGTGGCGCTACTTCTTGATTAAATCCACTAATAGGTATTTCACAATATAAACAATACTCAATAAGCATTTCCATTATTTTTCTTTCTGTGTAATTAGTTTGACCTAATCCACAATAATACTCGCCTTGTGGTCCTAACTTATTTTCATCACTTATAAAAAAGAATTCCATTTCAATTCCAAACCATATTTCTTTCTTCAAGTTTTCGGGTTTATTAATAATAGCCATCGCTTCACTAGACTTATTCGATTCAATCGGTTCATTTTGTGTATTTAGACATTCGCAAAATACAATATAGGCATCACGATTATCCATCAACATTGGATTTTTCGTATAGTATATTGGCTTAAGCAACACTTCGGTTATTCCATCACTTGGAGCCTGGTTCGTTGAACTACCATCATAGTTCCAAATGGGGAAATCATTTATATTTGGAACCGGATTATTTGTCGGGAACACTTTCGTCTTGGTGCGGAAATTATCATTTGCGTCCAAGCAGACGTATTCAAGAATGAGTGTGTAGTTTGGCATTATTATTGATATATTTTATAATATTTTATTTTAAATATTATTTTATATAATTATTATATAAATGAATAATAATAATACTAAAAAAATTCAAAAACATATTAATTTAGGATTTGGTATTCCGGTAGAAAATATAGAAAATATAGAAAATAAAAAAAAATGTCCAAC
>Ga0114994_10004468_pt1 | contig 10170 bp, 17 predicted proteins | sample ArcticOcean_MG_C_9_FD_87043 | JGI IMG/M metagenome (GOLD analysis project Ga0114994, IMG submission 87043) | Marine microbial communities from western Arctic Ocean - ArcticOcean_MG_CB2_152 | ecosystem: Environmental > Aquatic > Marine > Oceanic | place: Arctic Ocean: Canada Basin | collected... | reverse complement strand
GTGAGTGAGTGAGTGAGTGAGTGAGTGAGTGAGTGCTCGCAACCGCCACCGCCACCGCCACTACAACAACCCAACCCCAACTAATACAACGCCACAGCGCTATCCGAATCCGGCTTGTGGAGCGAACCCACCACGCACCCCTCTCTCAAAACTCTCGAGCCGTCACGGCGACAGCTGCTCCAAAAAGAAATTCAACGCGTTCGCCGAACGGAGGGCGACTTCATCGACACGGACTTTCACCAGGGCTTTGTTCAGCGCGAAGAGAAGGTGAGTTTCGTTTCATTCCGTCTCCGCTCGCCTGCGTCCAATAATAACCAACTAACATTATTCCACTTCCCCATTTGCTCGGCGCGCAGCTCGACTACCTTGGTCGGCTTGAGACCGAGCTCCACGAGCTGCCCGAGGAGGAGATAGACGAGGAAACGTTTGGGGGGGACGAAAAGGGGGCGAAAAAGAAGTGGGGGAAACTCAAGTTCGGGGCGAAATTCTCCCGCGGGCTGGGCGGTCACGCGGACGAAACGCACGGAATGTCCGCTGACCAGATTTCGGAGAGCATTATGCCGGGTTTCATCAGGCGGAAGACTTAGTTTCTGTACAGAATAAAAGAGTTGGAGAAGGAGATTGAGGAGGTGAGCGAGCGAGCGAGCGGCTACACATCATAAAACATAAACTAACCCATTCGGGCGCAGTGCGAGGAGAAAAAAATTGCAGCGGTTAGCAATCGATCCTACCTAACGTTCCAAATGGGTCAGATGCAATCTCGAATAATCAACCTGCAGGGAGAAATGGACCGCGCCACCAACTTTAAGGGTGAGGAGATCAACTCTGACGTGATCCATGGGACAGATCAGCGCTTCACAGTCGAGAAATTGATTGAGGATCTGACAAACGAGTTGGAGAATTCTCAAGGTGAGTCCATCCACATCCACACCCACGTCCACATCCACGTCCACATCGCTAATCGCTCGGCGCAGGCGCAATTGCCAACTGGAAGAGCGAAATCATCTTCGGCGATCGTTTGAAGCAGCAAATGAGCGACCTCAAAACCAAAAAGATTGAAGCGCTGAAAGAGCGGCGTGCGCAGTTCAAGTCTTTTGAAAGCCAAACGAAGGTCAGTGAGCGAAGCGAGCGAGCGAGCCTTGAGGAAGACGAGAATACGAGCCACTACTGAACTAACGTTATTCCACTCAATTTACTTCGCACCTTGTTCGCTCGGCGCAGCGGACTGAGAACTTCCACAGCCAGTTTTCTTCAAATCCGACCGACATGAAGATTAAGTTCTTCGAGGTGTGGGTCCAAAACGTGCAGTTGCGAGTTCGCGTTCGAAATGTCATGCTCAAGGTTTGGGGAGACCACTCTACTCGCTACTTGAACGCAGCAATGCACAAGTGGAAGTACGGCTCGCATGCTGAGGACGGCGAGAAGTTGGAGAACAAGTACGCAATCATCGGCGCTGGAGGGAAAATGCTCGTGAGGAGCGAAGCGGACAGGCTGGAGGTGAGCGAGCCTTGATGAAGACGAGCATGCGAGCCAGCGAGCTAGTCGCAACTAGTGTAGGTGTTGCAGGCTCGCTTCGCTTACAGCTCGCTTCGTTCGCAAGCCTTGATGAAGACGAGAATAAGAGCCACTACTAAACTAATATTGTTCCAATCATTTGTAATGCGCCTCGCTTCGCTCGGCGCAGAACGTTAAAGACATGGCCGAGGTGCTAGTTACGCTGACGGAAATCTCGAATGAGACCGAGTTGGGAAAGTACAGCAATAAGCAGAGAACAGAGCTGGAGAAGAACGTTCATTTTGGTGAAGTAAGTTTGGTTTGCCCAGTGTTTTTTTTCATTCGTTCGCTACTACTTAATTAATTAACCCCCCCCCCTCCTCCCATCCCCCCACCCACTTTAGAGCGAGCTAGGTCACAGCTTAAACAACTATATGCGCGACCTTGCGCACATGATCCAAGGAGATGCATTCTACAATATCAGAAAGTATCAGGACGCCGATCGGTGCTTCGAGCTCCAGCTGAGGCAGATGACGGACGAGGACGACCCGAACAACCCGGACGTCAAAGTTATGGCGCTCATTTACGGGAGGAAGGGCAGAGTCCAGCTGGCGATGCGAAATTGGGACCGAGCCATCTTAAACTACGACCGGCAGGTGAGTCCGGAAATGGCTACAACACATTAATCTGCATCCACTACTAACACTATTCACTATTCGCAGCGCTCCTTGGCCAAGGAGATTGATTCTGACGTGGAGTTTGCATCGGCGTTCATGGGCTTGGGCGAGGGCTACTTGGGAAAAGGTGACTACGACAACTCGCGTGTTTTATTTGAGCAGGCCATGTTGAAGTGCATCGTAATTGGCGACAAAGTGCGGCAAGCGAGAGCCTACCGCGGTATCCAAGTCTCCTACGAGCGCATGTACAACACGCTCTACGCGCAACGCTTCAAGGAGAAGGCCGACATGCTCACTGGCGAGCTCAACGTCCGCATGAGGGGCGCGTTCAGCTCGATGGACGAGCTCAAGGCCCGCTTGATCGACACGACAGCAAGCATGGGAGAGGTGGTTGAATTCGAGAGAATCACTGCCGGCTGCATCAGAATGCGGAAGGACAGAATTAAGGTGAGCTCACGTGGGCAGCAGCAGCGCTGAAAAACAACTGACACACTCACCGCCGCCCACCACCAGCTCGAGGAGAAAATCAAAATCACCCTCGCCAAGCACGCGGAGCAGAAAAAGCTCAGTGACGGCATGAAATCGCTGCTGGTGCAGATCGAAGAGCAGTTGCAGGAGGCTAAAACAACAGATAAGGACGAAATGAACTCTTCTCTCGTACACGAGAAGGAGCAAGTGTTTGAAATTGAGGAATTAAAAATGAGGCTTGCGGAGAAACTCAAAAAGGTGACTGTCGATGCTGAAGAGCAGGTTGCGCGCACCAAACGCCTAGCCATGAGAATAAAGAACGAAGAGGATGATCTGGTGGAGCTGGATAAGGACATTTTTGTCGAGGAAGGCCCCTTGATGCAGAAGGTAATGCAGGCGAGGGTGTTGAGGTGCATTGGACTGAATCCCAGCAACACGGCGGGGAACGAGGTGACGGGAACAGCCACTGGGGGCATAGAGTATGTGGCTGCGGCTGAGACCAAGGTGAGTGAGTGAGTGAGTTAGTGAGTGAGTTAGTGAGTGAGTGAGTGAGTGAGTGAGTGAGTGAGTGAGTGAGTGAGTGAGTGAGTGAGTGAGTGAGTGAGTGCCAACACCAACACTAACACCAACTAACCCCCGCACAGAACGTAAACGTTTACAATATTCACACCGGCAAGCTTGAGCTCGTTTTTTCTGGCGATGAGATCGGGCGACACGTTGGTGAGCCAGAGGGCCACACGGGTGTCATCACCGTCATTCTTTTTCACGACGCAAGGATTTACACCGGAAGCATGGACACCACAATTATGTGCTGGGACATTGAGACCGAGGAACGGTTGTTCACAGCCCAGGGGCACGAAGCTACCGTTACTTGCATCAATGTTGACCAGTTCAAAATGATTAGTGGCGCTGCCGACACGAAAATCATCATTTGGGACAAGGAGACTGGGGACCAGTTGAAACTTGTTCACGGCCACTCCCGCGGAGTGAAATGCATCCACTCCGGTCCAACATGGTTCGCCAGCGGAGGGACGGAAGGCGAAATCAGAGGTGAGCGAAAGCGAAGCGGAGCGGAGCGAAGCCCCAGCAGTTTGTTTCGCTCGCCACAGCATTAATTAATTATTTTCGCTCGCAAAATCACTAACTGATCTAAACTAAAACTAAAACTTAACTAACTTTTAAATAAACACTTCGCTCGTCGCAGTTTGGAGCAGCCTACACCCGAAAGACGACCCCAACTACAAGCAGGTGAAGTGCGAACAGAGATTGAAAGGTCACGGCTGCAAGATCACGGTGATCAAGTACGGCCAGTTGGAGCTAATTTCGGGAGATGCGAACGGATATGTGATTGTCTGGTGGCTGAAGACCGGCGACATTGTTCAGAAGACCAAAGCCCACACTGGCGTTGTCACCGACCTCCAGTTCGACGCGACGAAAATCGTCACCTGCGGCGTAGATCACAACCTCCAGCTCCTCGACATTACAACCGGTGACATTCTCCAAACCCTCCGCGGGCACGAAGGCCCTGTGGTTGGCATAGCCTTTGACACGGTTCAGATAATGAGCGCGAGTAGGTGAGTGGAGTTGAGTTGAGTGGAGTGGAGTGGAGTGGAGTGGAGTGGAGTTGAGTGGAGTTGAGTGGAGTTGAGTGGGGTGGAGAGGGCGCACACGACGCAACGCAACGTAATAACTAACACTCTCCATGCCTGCCCATGCCATGTCCATACAGCGACGGAACCCTCCGGCACTGGGAGTGGGGAAGCGAGTCCAACAAGCCCGACAAGTTTCATACCTACGAGTCGACAGACAACCTGGCGAAAGTGTCCAAGAAGTACAAGGTCGCCATTCCTGACATCATCAAGTGGAACGGCATCAAAGACGTCAAGAAGATCTACATCGGCCAGAAGCTAATTGTCACCAAGGGCAACCCCGACGAACCGACGGCCATGGAGCTGCAGGCTGAGAGGACGAAAGCCAAGATGCAGGTCAGGGAGGCGGCGGTTCAGGGGAAGATTGAGAAGGCGATGAAGGCCGCGGAGGTGAGCGAGCAAAGCGAAGCGAAGCGAAGCGAGCCACAACAAAACTAATCCAATACCCACAACACTTTCGCTCGGCGCAGGAGGATCTCAAGAAAGCCAACTTCCAGGACATTTCCGACAACCTCAAGGTGAGCGCCCATAATCTAAAACCAAACCATTCCCATTCCCATAATTTTGGTTCTAACCCCCCTCAATGCAGGTCGACAACCACATCGATCACGCAACTCTCGCTTCGAGGGTGTTGCTTGGAACCGGCTCCTTGTTGCCGGCGGAGTACATGAAGATCGACGAGAGCAAGGTGGAGGTGAGCGAGCGAGCCTTGATGAAGACGAGCATACGAGCCACTACTAAACTAAACTAAACTAAACCAACCCACTCAATTTACAAATCGCACCTTCTTCGCTCGGCGCAGAAGCTGCCCGAGTTCGTCTCGCTGAAGGCGAGAATGGAGAACATGGGCAAGACGAAGGACCAGCTCAGGACCAGTGAGTCGAGCAAGAGCCAGTGGGAATCGCAGGTGAGCGAGCGAAGCGAGTGAGCCTTGATGAAGACGAGAAGAATACTCGCGATGAATCCCGCGAAATGGCTACAGTACGGTTACATCCACTACTAAGCTAACTCACAACCCACTCAATTCGTTTGGCTCGCTCGGTTCGCTCGTCTTTTATTAAAAATGCGCCTCGCTTCGCTCGGCGAAGGTTACTGATGCTGGCTACGTGCCGGACAAGGTGAAGCAGGCCCAAAACCTCGGAATGTTCATATACGGACAAGTTCTGGATGAATTCATCACGGACATTGTCAAGGCATCAACAGCGACGGATCTCTTCGACGAGTCTCTGTCGGGGCGGCTGTACAACTACACTCCCAACTTGGGCCGGCCCACCAAGGAGCCCGTGTACAAGCTGCGCATGCGGTTCAGCAATGCGCTGGACTTCGCGAAGGAGATGGACAAGAGCGACACGAGTTTGGGGGGGATGGGGAGGATCGACAGAACTGGTGGTAGCGAGGACGACGGGAGGTGAGTGAGGGAGACACAAACAACGCAACGACGCCCTGAAATTATGAAAGTGACACTTTTCTGACCCAAAACACACTTTCCCAGCCTCGCGACGATCTCAACGAAAAATACTCTCGCTTCGCCAACAAGCTTGGGCAACATCGACGAGGAGGGCTTCACGGTCGATGAGACGGACGAGGAACGGGTTAAGCGAGAAAAGAAGGAAAAGAAGGAGCGGAAGAGGGCGAAGAAGGAGAGGAAGAGGCTGAAGGCGGAGCAGGAAGAGCATGAGGAAGCGGCGAAGATGGAGAAGTTGGAAGAGGCGAAGAAGTTGGAGGAGGAGAAATCTGAAGAGGAAGAGGAGAAAGAAATTGAACTCAAAAGTCCCTCTAAATACGCAACGAAGGAGCAAGAGTTAAAAACCAGACACGAGGAGAAGAAGGAGGTGGAAGAGCAGAAGAATTCACCGAAAAAATCCAAGTATGCTTCGAAAGAAGATGAGCTGAAGGCTCAGCTTTTGCGTAAACGTGCCCAGCAGATAGCAGACATGACAAAGGAGGATTAAAAACAATAAATACTAAATTAGAAATTCCTAAAAACTAAAACCAAATCAACTCGGGGAATTCACGTTTGATCTCGTCCATACCGAAGCCACCAACTTTTTTACCGCCTTTATCAGGAATCCAGAAAATCTCGGCTGCGTTCAGCATCTCCCCATAGTCAACTTTCACATCGCTGGCTATAGAAGTAATCACCTCTCTTGTCGAGGCTAGCGTCGACCCGCAATTTTTCAAAGTTGTTGTATCGCCGAGAATCTCAATCACCACCGAAACTACTGCAAGATTGCCGCCGTCGTTTTCGTCTTCGTCGTCGTCGTCGTCGCTGCTGCTGCCGTCAAAATCGAACCTCCCACCCATTTTCGCAACAAGTGTGTTGAATTTTCGCTCAGCTCCCCCTGAATCGCCAATGGCAAACCAATCACGGCTGCAACTGGCGCTCACCCACTCATCCTCGTTCCGGAGAAGTTCTAAACATACGCTGCTGGCGAAATTTGAAAGGGAGGCTGGAGTATTTTTAGACTTTGGAGCGATTCGCTTGATGTTGTTAATCAACGGAGAACTGTTGGAGAAACAGATCTGCAAGTTCGCAACAGTGATGCCCCTCCCGAGCGGGCTTGGCTTCTCTAGTATGGTATCAAAGAGACCCATTTGAAGTTGTGAAGATGGGCTTGAAGTTGTGGCAAGAAGGTTCAAGCCTCGCGCAAAACTTAGAGCAGCCACAAAGGCCCCCAGGACACGAAGCATTTATTCAGGATGGTGTGAAGGATTTTTTTCAGTCTAAGACAAAAGTCGATGGTATTGAGTCTTAAAAATGGATATTAAAATCCTCGTGTTTTCCTCAAAATTGCCTTATCATCATACAGTTTCCACTTTACACATCATCACCATGAACGTCATTCGCGCCACTCCCTACACAGGCGAATCCCAAATCTTGATTCAGTTCAAGTATGCATTAGCCCTCCTGATTTTCCTGTTGCTTTGCCTTTTTGGGTTTGGTCTGGTTGTGTACAACCGTGCACCAATAGTGGCTCCAAGAACTCGCAATCGGCCCCCCGAAACTATGGTGTTTGAGAATTTGCTACACAAGCCAGCCCGCAGCAAGTTCTCTGAGTTCTGTTGGGGTTGTTTTGGGTGGATCGCCTTTGTCCTATCCCTTTCTTATGATGAAATGCTGACGGGCGTTCGTGGCACCGGTTCTCGTTACCCTACTGACGTTGACGACGACGTTGACGTTGAGGACCCCTTGGCCTCAGCCTCCGCCTCCGACAACTCCAACCTCCTCAAATGCAACATGGACGCAATTGTCGTCGACAGATTCCACGAAATGTGCTTGAAAATCACCTTCTGGGTCACCCTCATTGCCATGACCGTCAGCTTCCCCGTCAACTTCACCGCGTCCTGCTACGACCTTCAGCAGGCGTCGGGGCTGGTCCGATACGATACGAGAGACTACCCCACCTGCCCCATCGTGAACAGCACAATGAATGATTTCGATCGCACCACGATTGCCAACATTGAGAACGCCGTGCCGCCGGACGGTCTGTCAGATTCCGAATTTTCCCTCAACTTCAACTTTCATACGTTTGGGCTCGCCCTTGCGCTCTGTCTCATTTCCTACATTGTCTGCAAAATAGTGAAGAACGAGTGGGCAATCATTCTTCGGTTGCGCCGGGAGTATTATTTGGAGGAGAACCACTTCGGCAACAACGTCATCCGACAGTCTGTCCAGTCCTCCCTACCACCAAACCCAACGTGGGAGGACAAAACCTTCGCCCTCCCCTACCTTCGGGATCCGGACAAGCCCGACACGCTCCCTTCGATCGAGCTTTACTCGGTTCTTATCGGCAACCTTCCCCAGAAGCCCACGGACGTGGTCGCCTCCGAGGACGACGGCCAGCTCGTCGACCTCGAGGCTCGCCGCAACGCCCTCAAGATGATCTCCTCAGTCCCGACGGTTGAGTGGCAGCTCGCGATAACTTCCGCCATGTTCGACACGGCGATTCCTGCAGGTGAGTGAGCGAAGCGAGCGAGCCGCTACATTTGTCATAAAAAAACTAACCTAAAAATTCGTTTGGCTCGCTCGCTGCTCTCGTGCTTCATAAAAATGCGCCTCGCTTCGCCTCGCTTCGCTTCGCTTCGGCGGCTGCAGAGGCGTACTACTCCAGCTCGGTCGCGGCCGTCACGATCATGCCGGATCCGCTGGCGCTCGGGAGGACGTGGAGGGTTTGGCAGAAGGTGAGCGAGCAGCGAGCTCGATTATTATTCCACTCAAATACTAAAAACCTCCCCCCCCTACTCCATTAAAAATGCGCTCGCTTCGCTCCGCGCCGGCGCGCAGCACGTCAACCACACTAGGAAGCTTAGGTACGTGAGGAAGTTGCTGAGTGAGAGGGGGGATGCACCCACCCCCAACACCACCGACACCCAAACCGAAACCGAAATTGAGTTTCCAATGGCGGATAGCGAGCCCAACAAGGCGTATATTGGGATGCTGCAGCACAACTTATACAGCGGTGAGCTGGCGAATGCGAGCAGCAAGTGCTGCCCGATCCGGTGCTGCTGCAAGAAGAGCTTTGCGAGTTTCTCAACCAGTGACTTGTTGGAGGCCGAGCAGGAGCTTCTCGACATGTCCATCTCCTCGTCCAAGGTGAGCGAGCTAAGCTGTAGGGCTTAGTTTAAGTGCTGTTGTATTGGCAAAATAATGATGGCTTGCTACAGACAAACACAATATAATGGCTACATCCACTACTGAACTAACATAATATTATTCCACTCAATTCGCTTGGCTCGCTCGTTTTGCAGGAACTTTTCGCGGCCCAAAACTCTGCAGTCTCCATCTCCCGAGAAAAAGCCGAAAAGAATCAGTTAGTCAAACGACGATGTTCCTCTTCGTCCAACTCCCAGCACCCCACCTCCGTCCTCGAGCCTCGGTCCTCCAAAAAAATCAGAAAAGATCAGCGAAACAATTCCCGCGATAACCTCTCCGCACTGCCCTATTCCAATGATATCAAACCTTTGGATGACGCAGATTTCGAGCTTGGCATCACCGCGGCCAAGTTTAAGAAGGACGAGGAGAAGAATGTCTTGTTCACCCCTAGCAAGAAAAGAAATTCCATGGGAAATATTGCTCAGCAGGAGGGGGGGGAGGGCAAGGTGCTGAAGTTTGACCCACTACCGCCACCACCACCACCACCAGCAACACCTCCCCCAGCACCATTACCACCACCGCCAGCTCCTGTCTTTAAACTCAACCAGCGCCAACCCTCGACCAAAAAACTAGATGTTAGTTTGAACGATGATAACAATGAATTCTTCTGCACCCCCTTCACTTCCGATCAAACATCATCCTCCTCGTCGTCCCCCGCCTCATCCCCCACCTCTGCCTTCCAAAATAATATAATGGGCGTGACCAGGGACGGGAAGTTTGCCCTCTCCCCCCTGAGAGAAAATACCAGCAGCAACAACTTCAGCAACATCAACAATAATCATAATCTTCGTGCGAGAATCACGTCCGTGGACTTGTCAAACTTGGGAGTCAGCATGAGATCTCCCATGCGGGCGCGAGCACTGACTCACGACAACAATTTCAGTCAGCGCACGCGCACACGCACAAGCAGCACCGTCGGTTCCCAAACTAATGCTGCTGCTGACAGCAGCGATAACGTTGACAGTGGCAAGAAAAACAAAATCGAATTTAGAACTATCCACAACTGGGTTCTCTATCCGTTCCGCGCGATTTGGAGCGGGCTGTTGCTTATCACAAAGAGGTGAGTGAGTGAGTGAGTGAGTGAGTGAGTGAGTGAGTGAGTGAGCGGAGCGGAGCGAGCGGAGCGGGAGGGGGTTGAGGACGATCATGCGAGCCAGCGAGCGAAGCGAGTAGCGTGCGCTGGAGTTGTGGTCGTTTTAGTGATTCGCCTTTTTTTGCCTTTTTTGAG
>Ga0114994_10004466_pt1 | contig 10175 bp, 5 predicted proteins | sample ArcticOcean_MG_C_9_FD_87043 | JGI IMG/M metagenome (GOLD analysis project Ga0114994, IMG submission 87043) | Marine microbial communities from western Arctic Ocean - ArcticOcean_MG_CB2_152 | ecosystem: Environmental > Aquatic > Marine > Oceanic | place: Arctic Ocean: Canada Basin | collected... | reverse complement strand
CAGTCCTGGTAAATATAAATATGGTGTTAAAAAATACATCCCAACCTATACCGATTCTGTTTATTTAAGTCCAATAAAAAATATAGACAACGACACCAACATTCAAGCATATGACGCAGACGCATCAACATTTGTTCTTGCGACAGACTAATAATGTTAATATAATTTGATTCCTTTGGTCGTTTTTTTCTTCTTGAGAGGTTTTTCATCATTATGTGGATTATGTATATTATCGTGGCACGTCTCACAAATAGAGATTAGATTTGCCTTGTGATTTTTATGAAAACTACCTATAAACCCATTATCATCTGCGTCTTTCTGTTGCTGTAAATGATGAACCTCTGTCCCCATTGTTTTATTACATAACTCACAAAGTCCTTTTACTTTAGCGGCATTATACGACGATTGATTATTGCTCAATACTCCTCGTGTATCCGCAAAATATTTATTACGAATTGCAAATGCTGCATCCAAAAACTCGACATTCATATAAAGAGATTTACAAACTTCTAGACCATATATTCTAGGTCCAGAGCCAGTTTGCAACTTTCTATCATATACTAAACACTCATTCTCGGGGTCATACGATACGGCCAAATGCTTTAATGATAACGAATCCATATTCTTAATTTCATCGTAATCCACTATTTCGTGAAAATGTGTAGCAAATACAAAAGAGGTTTCATTTTTATGTAAATGCTGCAGACCAGCTATAAAAATACTCAATGCTGATTCGGTTTCGGTTCCTGAACATAATTCATCTCCTAGAACAAGGCTATTTTCATTCGATAAGTTAAGAATTGTTCTTAATTCGCTCATTTCTACAGCAAACGTAGATAGACCCTTGAATAAATTATCATTCCCCAAAATACGAGAAAAAATAGCGGTATAAGGTTTATAACGATAGTTCGTGCAAGGAACAAACATACCACATTGTGCCATAATTACAGATATTCCTAATGCGCGAATTAGACTTGTCTTTCCTACCGCATTTGTGCCATATAATAATATACCATCATTCTTATTTACACCTAACTGTATATCATTTTCCACATATAATTCGGTATCTTGTATTTGTTCGATTAAACAGTGTCGTAGCCCTTTTGCATCTACATATGATTTTACTTGATTATCATCTATTTCTGGTCTAACATATTTATATTCTTTTGCACAATATGCTTTAGACAAAATCACATCGAATACCGATAATATTTTCGACGTATTTTCGATATCTTGAAAAATAGTTGATTCCATATCATTCAATATAGATACATAGGTTTCAGATATAACATCATTCAGCTGGTTTTTACATACTAAAATAGAACGACAAATAGCGTGAACATCATTATTTTGTTCTGTTAGTCGAAAATTAATATCAACACTGTTTGCAGCCGACTTAATAAACTTAATATCTTTTACATAAATAGTATGCTCTATGTCATTATGTATGATTTTGAAACTTGCAGTTGAATTAGTTTTACTAATATTTTTTAAAATTTCCGATCGTTTTGTAGTCATTTGTAAAGATAATCCTGATTTTTCGGTTTCATGTATTTTTATATAATCTACCGACGAACTTTCCCAATTACGGATGTATTTATTTAATCCGTGTTGAACGGTCGTTAATAATGTCAATAAATTATTATACTTATCATAAAGAATATCCAATTCGTTATTTATCCCTTTCTTTATAATATTTACTGGAAATATAGACATACTATTTAAAGACTTGCATCCAGCTATAATAAAATGCTTATTAAGATATTTTCGAATAGATAATACATAATTCTTTATTATTTTATCGCCGTCGGTAATTGTACCAGCAATATAATTATACAAAAATGGTTTGGGTTCAATCTCTTCCATCAACTTATTTAATACGTTTACTGTTTCGTATAGATTATAAATAGAAGATGGATACAATACTTTCAACAATAACTGTCGTAAAATTTTGTCGAGGTCCTTGATATTATGCAACTCTTTTCGCCAGTTTGCAATAGCAGTATATTTACAATTTTTCAAAATGCTATCAATGGTTTCGTATTCGGTATTTAACCATTTCACATTTACAGTTGGATGTGTAATCTGGTATTGAAACATACGTTTTCCCATAGGAGTGCAGCATTTGTTCAAAAATGACATAACAGACGATTTTTTTCCATTCATTTGACTATCGAAAGAGTTATCCGATATGATATTAAGTTGGCTCAATGTATGATTTGCCAAAATTATATTATCAGAAACATTATTGAAAGAGGGCAACTTCAACTTCTTCACTATATCTGGGTTGTGCTCTTGAATGAAATGTAATAAATAGCACAATGATTGGGTAGCCATAACATATTGTGTAAAATCACTATATGTATCAAATGCGTCTTCATTATAAACACGACTAATTATCTCCTTCATATATTTTTGGTTCTTACATCTGTCGCATTTAGTCGCGGTAGATTCAATCATATGAATATTTTCGGTCTGGATACCTGCATAATTCACCATTTTAGATATATCAGTTTTAGCAAAATCGTGTATAATAATCACTTCACTCGGATTATACGTGGACACAAACCGTTCTAATTCATCGAACGTAGTGATATTCATATAGAAAGTAATTTCATTTTGAAATGTATATACTTCACCTGTAAATATATTTATTACACTTGCACCACACACCAATATTTGTTTTTTTTTTATATTTTTATTCGCATAAGGATTAAATGATTCTAACCATATACACATTATATTATTTGATAATCTTGCATTGCTATCAGTATCGCAAGAAATATAAGTTCCTGGTGAATAAACATGGTCAAGCTTTCGAATCACAGTTTTCCCTTGCTTTTCTTGAACAAATACAGCAACCGTATATCCTGCATCAGTCAACTTCGATAAATACTTATCAACCATAAAATCACGAAACCCTGCCATTAAAATGGTCTTCTTTTTTTTATCAACCGGGTCTGTGAATTCAAACGTTGTTTTTTCAGATACATTCAATCCGCAAATAACCGAAAAATCAGCTATAGAACTACCGCTTATATTATTATCGGCATCTTTCATACCATAAACTTCGAAAAATGCTCCTACCTGCAATAAAACAATACTCTTCATTCCATATTCATTAAGATAGGTTTGTGCGTGTTTAAAATATTCGTGATGAATCGTTTCTTCCATGGTTCGTTGTCAATATATACTAATATAATAGATGGTATATATTTAAATATATTTGTATATATAATAAAATTGATAAAGCTAAACGATAATGAACACGGAACATACTACTAATCAAAATATTAATCAACGTAAAATGAGAGAGACCAGTGAATATGGACACGGGTATGGACAATATTGCATATTAGACGACTATACTCATAGCTATGTTATTCAAAAAAAACAACCAATATATCAATTATATACCATAACTGAAGAACACACATATAACATTGATTCAGACGAAGATGACATTCAAAAATACATATATAAAAACAAGGATTCGTTCATACTCAACATAACCAGATATGTAGTTGCGACTATTGTTTCTATATGCACTATATTATGTGTCATTTTGTTCAAATCATAATTTGTCATTATTATTTATAAAATTATACATTAATGTTTCAGAATTATGATTTTGAACCTCACCACATATCAAAAGAGCTGCTTCATACATTTGTCGTAATACATCATTCGGGGTAATTGTTCCTATTTTAATAAATCCGTGTTTCATCAAATATTTACGAACATCTTGCAAAGGAACTTGTTGTAAAAGTTGTTTTTTTGTTGTAATAGTATTACGAATCGTTTTATTTGATATTAAAACTGAAATTAACGGTTTTGTTTTGGATTTTCCAGTTTTATATGTGCGACGAATAATTTTCTTATGGAATCGTTTTCGTTTCTTCTTTTTCATATTCTCAAGTTTCTTTTGTTGATTCATAATATTCCCTTTTATGAATGTGCTAGAACCACCGTAGTTATCCATTAATTCTCGCGGAATAATAGCTGAATCAGCTGCATCGTCAGTCTTTCTAGTTTTATTCATATAATCGCGGAATGTAGGCAAACTTCCATTTTTTAAACAACCATATTTGGGCATAGATACTTTCGTTGAGTTTATATGCATCGGTGGGGATTCTGTAGTTGCATTCGGATAATTAATATTTATTTCCGGCATATCTGGAATTTTATAATCAATTGTAGGCGAATGTGCCACTGGGGGATGTTTTAATGTATGATTTAGGTTGTTTTTAGTAGGCATTGTCATATTATCAAAAAAATTCTTAGCATCATCAAAATCTGTGGGTTTCACACGAGATTGCGTAGGTCTCTTTGCATAAGTAGTAATTTGTTGTTTATTTTGCTCGCTTTGTTGGTCTCTTATCATTTTCAACACGCTCCGTTTTCGCAAAGTATCTGTTTTACTTTTAGCCGGGCTAGCCTGTTTCATTTTAATTTTACCAGACGACTGCATATCCCCCTTCTTCGTTTTTTTTGTTGTATTTGAAAACGAAAATGATTGAGGATTAATCGTAATTATTTTTTTTTCACTCATTCTGTAAATATATAATTAAAAGATTGTATATTTACCCGTTAGGAAAAAGATTATTATTATAAACGAATAAATTAAACATAAATACCGTATAAATGTGATCTATCTTCCTTTTTCGGTCTATTTGACATAAACGTGTCAAACCCTTTTTCTAAGTCATTCATTGTAATTTTTTTCCGCAATTCTTTATCTTTACCATATACACGCCGACTATGAGATATTTTAGTGTAAGTAAATAATTGCTCCATATCTCGACCATAGCTAGTAAATTGCTTATAGTTTTGTTTGAACCACTCGTCTCGCAATTCTTCGCAATCCCACCCGTTTAATCTTACTTGTCGTTCATATATAGATTTCAGTTCTATAGCGTTATATGGTTCAAATGTAAACTTCCATACAAATCGTGATTTCAAACCACGATTCATTCTAAAAAATGTCTCATTTAACTCTTCTTCATATCCGGCAATTATTACCATCAAATCGTCTTTGTGATTACTCAATGCTTCGCATAAGGTATCTAAACATTCTTTTGAAAAACTATCTTCTTTTTCACTACTTGCTAAAGAATAAGCCTCATCAATAAACAATACCCCGCCTTTTGCGTCGTCGATCAGTTTTGCAGTCTTAATAGCTGTTTGTCCCAAATAACCAGCTATTAAATCTTGACGAGTTGCCTTTATAAACGTGTTCTCTTTTAATATACCTATCTTTGAATACATCTTGCCAATGATCTTTGCTATTTCTGTTTTACCTGTCCCAGGAGGACCATATAAGACCGTATGTCTATAATCACTTCCATTTTTTGATAAATGTAAATTCTGCAAAAAATACAACAATTGATCTAGAACACTTTTTTTTAACGATTCGATACCAATAAATGCATCTAACAATATTAATTCTTCTTTTATTTTCACTATCTGTTGTAGGTCAATATTGTATTCGGTATCATCTTTATACTCATATTTATCAATAATTTTTAATAAATCAGATATACTTTCAACTGTATCATCCACCACAATTTTATGTATCTTTTCCGTTTTGTTTTCCGTTTTGTTTTCCGTTTTGTTTTCCGGAGATTTCAAAGATATATTGTTCGGTTCAATCTTGACAAAATTATCCAAAAACGAGAGTTGATCGCACGTGGTTGGGCAATTATCGAAAAAATTGGGTCCAATTGCCGGTAATAATGAATATGTTTCAATAGTTTCGTTATATGTTTGTTCGAATGTTTCATCTATATCTCGCAACAACCGTTTTTTATACTTTTTCTGACCATTTTTATCAAAAGTATCTAAATAATTTACGAAATTTTTGGTGGTGTTTATCATATTATTACTAGTGTATAGTATTATGTTTTTGTATAATTTTATAAATATATGTTATCATAAAATTGATTATATATAAGTGGGGATTGTTATTCAATATACAAGCAAATATGCAAAAAATGGAAGCTTTCTCTAATAATTCGGTATCGGTTAAATCCCTGACTAAAGTCCCTCGCAAAAGGAAATTAGTTATAAAGGATAATGATACCACCAAAATATTAAAGGAAGTTGTAAAAGCAGAAGAAGATATGAAAAATTATGTAGATAAACTGCACAAAAATGTTTCACCAAATGAGGTATTATTACTCGATCATCTAGACAACCAGACCGAAGACCCATATACTATTATCGAATCGTATTTTGAAGGCAAGTATTTGGAAAGATTGGTAAGACACCAGATCGAATCGTATAATCATTTCATCAATTACCAAATTCAACGAACAATCAAAATGTTTAATCCTGTGCGTATTCATTCTGAAAATGATTTCATTCCTGAAAAAAAACAATACCTCCTCGAGATTCTAATCTCGTTTGATAATTTCAAACTTTATCCTCCACAAATACACGAAAACAACGGTGCTACGAAAACTATGTTTCCGCAAGAAGCTAAGCTTAGAAACTTTACATACGCATCTACTATGTCCGTCGACATTAAAATCGATTATGTCGTTCGCAACACTGAGAATATGGATACTCCCAAAATTATTTCAAAAACATTGAACAAAATTAATATTGGTAAAATGCCGATTATGTTGAAGTCGTCGATTTGTGTATTGAACCAACACGACATTTTGAATAACAATACGAAAGGCGAATGCAGTATGGATTCTGGCGGATATTTTATCATCAAGGGGTCTGAAAAAACGGTTCTTGGACAAGAAAGGGCGGCCGAGAATAAGATTTATTGTTTTGATGGTAAAAATACCACCAAGTGGGACTGGTCTGCGGAAATCAAGTCAGTCCCGGATTACAAGTGCATCTCGCCTAAACAAGTCGAAATGTTGATTTCTAGTAAAAATAATGGGTTTGGTAAAGGTATGTATGTAAATATACCTAGAATCAAGCAACCAATTGAACTGTTCATATTGTTTCGTGCATTAGGTGTCATTCCCGATAAAGATATTTGTAAACATGTCGTATTAGACATTCAAAATCAAAATGATGAACCCATATTGAATGCCCTTCAAGCGTCTATTCTCGATGCAAATGAATATGCTACACAGGACTCGGCAATTGATTATATTACCAACTATGCTGCATATAATCCTATTAATATGGACAAAGAAACCGGGAACCGGAAAAAGAGGGAATTTACAATCGAGATTCTTAAAAATGATCTATTTCCTCACTGCAGAACACCAAAACAAAAACTTTACTTCCTTGGATATATGGCGAATAAGTTGATCCGGACCAGTCTTGGATGGACACCAGTCGACGATAGAGACTCTTACTTAAACAAGCGAATTGAACTTACCGGCACATTGTTAAACAACCTTTTCAGAAACTATTTCAATAAGTTGGTAAAAGAAATGCAGAAACAAATTGTTCGTGAAATCAATAATGGGTCTTGGCGAACTGTGCAAGATTATGAAAGTATTGTAAATATGACAAATATATATAAAATTATGAAATCCACCACGATTGAAAATGGTATCAACCGTGCATTATCTACCGGTGATTTCAGTATAAAACAATCCAACTCCAGTAAGGTGGGAGTTGCACAAGTATTAAATCGTCTTACCTATGTGTCTAGTCTTAGTCATCTCAGAAGAATTAATACTCCTCTAGAAAAAAGCGGCGAACTTATTGCTCCCAGAAAATTACACAATACTACCTGGGGATTCTTATGCCCCGCTGAAACTCCAGAAGGGCAGTCTATTGGAATTGTCAAAAATATCAGCTATCTCGCTCATCTTACTATCCCGACCAATAGCGACCCTCTTTATGACTACATTCTTCCTCATATCAAAACCCTCGACGATTGCATCGACCCGGTTGATATTAGTAATAAAGTGAAAGTTTTCATTAACGGTTCTTGGCAAGGCATTACTGATACCCCCGATGAATTATACAATCAACTTAAAGAACAAAAATACAAAGGTATTATTAATATATATACCTCCATCACTTTTAATTATAAAACATTGGAAATTCGCGTTTGTAATGACGGTGGTCGTCTCACTCGTCCAGTTCTGCGAATCCGCGATAACAAAGCCCTTATTACGAATGATATTATCAAGCGACTTGGAAACAAAGAACTGAAATGGAATGACCTTCTTACCAACTGTGTTCTAGATGAATCTGTGATTGAATATATTGACCCCGATGAACAAAATTTGTCGATGATTGCTATGAAATGCAAAGAAAGCTATCTACAGTCTAATCATTATTCTTTCAATTATACTCATTGTGAAATTCATCCTAGCACTATTTTCGGGGTATTGGCGTCTTGTGTTCCATTTCCAGACCATAATCAAGCTCCTAGAAACACTTATCAGTGTGCTATGGGCAAACAAGCTATGGGCGTCTATGCAACTAACTATGACCAACGTATGGACAAAACTGCTTATGTATTGAATTACCCGAGCCGACCTCTTGTTGATACCCGCGTGATGAACTTCCTCCATCTTAATAACATCCCTTCGGGAACACAGATTCACGTTGCAATTATGACACATACTGGCTATAATCAAGAAGACAGTGTCCTTATTAATCAGGGGGCAATTGACCGGGGGTTGTTCTTGGCTACCATTTATCATACTGAAAAAGATGAGGACAAGAACATCATTCGCGATGAAATCATCAGATGCAAGCCCGACCCCGCTAAAACAAAGGGTATCAAATTCGGCAATTATGAAAAGCTGAATAGCGATGGCTTTATTCCCGAAAATACACTGGTTGAAAATAGAGATGTAATTATTGCAAAAACTGTGCCTATCAAAGAAAATAGAAACGACCCCACAAAAACAATTAAATACGAAGACCAGAGCAAAACTTTCAGGACGAATGAAGAAACCTATGTCGATAAGAATTATACCGGCAGAAATGGCGACGGATATAATTTCGCCAAAGTTCGGATTCGTGCTATGAGAAAACCTACTTTTGGTGATAAGTTCAGTTCTAGACACGGACAAAAGGGCACTGTGGGTAATGTTATACCTGAATGTGATATGCCTTTTACTAAGGACGGCCTAACACCCGATATTATTATCAATCCTCACGCTATTCCTTCTCGTATGACTATTGGGCAGTTGAAAGAAACTCTTCTCGGTAAGGTCATACTAGAACTTGGGATGTTTGGCGACGGAACTAGCTTCGGCAATCTTGATGTTAAAACGATTGCACAAGAATTGCTAAAAATCGGATATGAAAGTTATGGAAATGAAATATTATATAATGGTCTCACCGGCGAACAGTTGGAAACATCCACTTTCATTGGTCCGGTATTTTACCAAAGATTGAAGCATATGGTTGCGGACAAACAGCATAGTCGTTCTATCGGGCCTATGGTGAATCTCACTAGACAACCTGCTGAAGGTAGAAGTAGAGATGGTGGTTTTAGAATTGGTGAGATGGAGAGAGATGTAATGATCGCTCACGGTATCACTCGGTTCTGTAAGGAGAGAATGTTCGATGTTTCTGATAAATATTCGACATATGTGTGTAAAAAATGCGGCATCATCGCAGCCTATAATGACGGCACGAAAAATAAAATGTATACTAAATCTGACTTCACTACCTATCACTGTAGGACTTGTGATAATACTACTAACTTCGCAAGGGTAGAAATACCTTATGCATACAAGCTTATGTCGCAGGAGCTACAAACCATTAACGTGGTGCCTCGACTTATCACGGCTGATTAATTGTTATAATTGTATAATAAAGTTATTATCATACAATTTTTTATTTCTTTGTTGTTCTCTTCGACTTCTTCTTTTGTTTGCGTGTCTTACGCTTTGTTTTCTTTGACTTCTTTGTTTTCTTACCACCACTAGTTTCGTTATCATCGTTATCATCGCTGTCGCTCTCGTCGAACAATTTCTTTCCAGATAAATTCAAAGGGTGGTGGGGGGTGATTTTGATGATGATGATGAATAATAGTTAAAACACAAAAATAAAAAGAAACTATTGTTTTTTTACAATAATCTCACAATATGTCGAAAATTGATTTACCAAACCCACAAGTACCTATATCATACTAAAACTAAAACTAAAATGACAACAATGTTAAATAGAGGAACCCACTTTATGAAGTTATGTGAATGGATTCCGTTTGATAAAGTGGATTGGGATTTATT
>Ga0114994_10004465_pt1 | contig 10175 bp, 6 predicted proteins | sample ArcticOcean_MG_C_9_FD_87043 | JGI IMG/M metagenome (GOLD analysis project Ga0114994, IMG submission 87043) | Marine microbial communities from western Arctic Ocean - ArcticOcean_MG_CB2_152 | ecosystem: Environmental > Aquatic > Marine > Oceanic | place: Arctic Ocean: Canada Basin | collected... | reverse complement strand
GATTAAGATCATTGCCGAAAACGGCACTGAATTTATCTGACGCATCAGTCATATCTACATAAAATCGGTAAACTGTGTTACCGGGGACAAAGACTGAAGGCGCGCTTTCAACAGTAAGTGAATACTGAGCTGTGGCGTTAGTTGAGAAAACAAACGAGATACAACAGATAGCAGCGACAATAAAATATGTAATACGACTCATGGTGTGATGGTGCTTATATAAGACACAAAAGATAGCTCAAAACATCCACACAGCCCACGAACTAGGTTAAAGAATCGACGAAAATTAGGTGTAAATAACTTAGGTGTTTTAAGTTACATTATTGATTAGGCCTCAAGACTCTTGCTATCAGCGTGTTAACTACCTGTAGTAAAGATCAGGAAGTATAGAGTTAGAATAATAAAAAGTTTACGAAATTGCAGCTTATGGATAAAGTGATAAAACTATTAGCTATTGGAGGGATTATCGTTTTAATGATAAGCTCATGCAGCAAGGCATCTTATCCTGAAGAATACACGAAAATTCACTCTGATCTTTTACCCACCTCGCTACATCCATTACCTCTAAAACCAGATTATTCTAAGGATGAGTCATGGGGGTTACTACCGCACACACCTATATCACTTCCGAAGGGAGTAAAGGAGTCAGATCACAGTCCTAGAGCAGATGTGTTTTACATACACCCTACTATATATGATAATGGATTACCATGGGTTGCCTCACTCCAAGATTTAGATCTTAATACTGCAGTTGATGAGTGGACCATGAAACATCAAGCATCAGCTTTTGCTAGTACAGGAAGAATGTTTGCGCCTAGATATAGACAGGCACATTACAGGTCGTTTTCCATTGCTGACAAACTGAGCGAGGAGGCATTAAGACTTGCATATTCTGATGTAAGGGAAGCTTTTCTGTTTTGGATGGAAAACTGGGACGAAGGCAGACCATTGATCATAGCTGGTCATAGTCAAGGGGCTTGGCACGCTAGATGGTTGTTGCAGGAGTTTTTTGACGGTACTGAATTAGGCGAAAGACTTGTGGCTGCTTATATACCAGGAATGGCTATGTATGAAGATGATTTCAATCACATTAGCTTTTGTAAATCTAAGATTGATATAAATTGCATTTGTACATGGATGACTTTTGGTGCTGGATACACCCCAGATTGGATTATTGAGGATAGAGCTAAAGGCCAAACAACAATGTGCATAAACCCTATTAACTGGAGCGCAGAGGAGGGTTTAGCTAACGGTTCAGAAGAGCATTTGGGTGCACTAACTGAGGGGTTTAGATTAATGTATAGAAAGGTGCTTACTGCCAGGATTGAAAACGGAGTCTTGTGGCTTGATCAGCCTAATGCTATTGGGGGAAAGAAGTTGCACAGGGATAATTGGCATGTGGGGGATGTGAACCTATTTTGGGCTAACATAAGAGCAAACACTATTGATAGAGTTAATGCTTATTTTGAAAAAGGCACTCCCTGAGTTGTTCCTACGCCATTGAATTCAAACGTAATCTTCTCACTATTCGCCCCCTCTCCCAGCGGGAAAACCTGGACATTAATATTTCCATAAATAATTCCAGTTGTCGTAATTGAAGCTAGTAGAACCTTCTTCTTTTTGCCTGCAACGCCATTAATCGCAGTGTTTAGAATGAACCAAGACCCGCCAGTTCGAGTACTTATTACTAGACTTTGGGCTCCGTTATTCTTAAAGAAAACTGACCAAGGCTGAAGCTTATCTTCTACCATGGTAGGATCTTCAGATCCTGAAGAAGACAATGAAGCCGGCCCAGTTAAGCCGATAGTTGCATAGCTATCATCTTCAAGCTCAGGAGCTAACTCAAAGAACCGGGGGTTAATCCCTGACGCAGACCAACTTGCATTGAATTCAGAATTAAAAACTCCCTCGGGCACGTTGATGGAAATCGGGTGTAAATCAGTCCCGAATACGGCACTTACTCTATCTGTTTTGTCCTGAAGCACAATGTATATTTTAAAGACCTTATGCTCCTTAGATACTCTAGAATTACTCAGCTCAACTACTAGTGAATACTGACTAATCACGGCGTTAGAGAACGTCAAAATAGATAAGGAAATTAGAAGTATAAATCGCATGAGTTTATATTATTGAGTCCAAACAGAACCCAACTCTATTGAGTATCTAAACTCAGCTTTAAGTAGTGATTCTTTTATAGCTATTGCATGAGAATGAGCAGAGAGTCTTTGACGTTCTATTTGAATAAGTTCAAATGGCTCAACGAGGCCTAGGCTTTGTCTTGACACTATCTCTGACAGGGCTTCGTCAGAAACATGAACTGCTTCTGTTGCAGAGCTAAGGGCTTGCTGAAGAGAGCCTATTTGGTTACCTAGACCTGTTAAATAACTAAAATGTCTTAATTTCCAAGCTGACTCTTTTGCTACTGCGATATCAACAAAAGCATTTGCTTTTCTTTTATCTCCGTCAGACATAAGGTCAGAAATTGAGAATGACCAAGCTATAGAAGCCACCCACTCATTTGTCGGAGACAGGGTTGAAAAGCTATCGCCAAATCCACTCATTACGGGACTGAATCTTAACTCGGGGAAAAGAATGTCTCTTGTGATAGCTTTCGCGTTGGACTCTGCTTGGGAAGTTCTTGATTGTAGAGCACTACGCTGTGGAAGGTGAGATTTATCACCCTGTGTTACTAAAGTAGCAACAGTGGGCCATACGTCTTTAAATTCGGGAGATGTTCCGAGACCAAGTACACCTTGAAGTTCCGAAATCAACATGTCAATTGCGGCTTTCAACTCAAAACAATGACTCTCCATTTGCAATCTTTCTGTTCTTGCCATCAAAACATCAGACTGGGGTCTTAATCCGATTTCTGACAAATTTTGAAATTCATCTTCTATTCCTCTAAGTTCATCAATAATGCTCAAGTGAACACGATAATCGCGTTGAGCAGAAATAATACTGATATATGAATTCATACATGCCAAAACAAACTGATCTCTTGCTGCTCTAGCTTCATACCTAGCAGCTTCTAGACCGTACTCAGCAGTTTTTACTCCTATTATTCCAGAACCGACATCGGCATCGAATCTAAATTCAAAAGCCAAAGAAGCACTATTTGCAGTAATCTCTTCAAAAAGGTCGCCATTAGAGTTCAACGCACTCCCCTTCCTATAAAAAGAGTTGGCTCCAATTGCAGCAGAAGGTATCCACCATCTTCTTGCTGATTCCAATTCCCCTAACGCTAAGTCCAAAACTGCTGCAGACTCGTCCATCAAGATCGGTGACGACATAGCTAAATCAAGTACATCTGCAGATGTAAGAACTTGTGCCTTGGCTTTAGTATTTATAAAAAATGAACACAAGCAAAGCACCATGGACATGATTTGAATAAATGGAGTTTTAGATCTCATAGGATTAGTTCTTTAGTACGGTTTGTACTCCCACCCCTTCACTAACCAGATTACGTCCTGTGATAATAAATTCAGTATTCTGATCAGCACCATCTGCTGAAAACGCGATGAACTTTTTATTTTCAGCGTGAATTGTTAGAGGCAATTCTCTCACTACACCATCTAGAACCGCTGCAGCAAAAGGAAGTCCATTCACTATGAATCTAACTCCCGTTGGAAGAGACAATATGTCTTCGTTTGACCCACCCATTAATGAACCTTCAACATAAATTCCCGTGCGTATTAAACAATTGTCTGAGTAAATATCAATTAACACATCAACCGTTCTAGATTCTATATCAACAGCTGCTGCCACTCTAGTAACTGTAGTTGTAAGAGTTTTATCTAGGTCAGGAAAATATAGAACCACCTCATCACCTTTAGAAATAAACCTCATATCTCTTTCTGGAAACGGAAGTCGAATTCTGATGTTTTTACATGAGGCCAAACTCAACATAGGTAAGGCACCAGGAGCTGTTAATCCGTTCTCAACAAGAGCTCCTTCGTGAACATTTCTAGCTGTTACTATTCCCCCAAAAGGAGCTTTCACCTTTAGAAAGGTGAGTCTGTCTTCTGCTGCAGAAAGAGCAGAAGAAGCTCGCGCAGAAGCAGCTTCGGCTTTGTCAAGATCAGAAGCAGCTACAAGTGTAGATGACCTAATTACAGCTTCCCTTAACCTTGTAAGTGAATTATGAGCTGCTGATGCTTCTACCTTTAATGCTTCAAACTCTCTCATAAGAAGAGGATTGCTGAGAACAACTAGAAGCTGTCCTCTAGAAACGCGATCACCGATATCGACTAGAACGGATTTGATTTGGCCTGACTCAAGTGGCAAAACATCAACACTGTGAAGAGGCAAAACACTACCTACAACCTTAAGTTCTTTGGAGAAATTCTCAAAAGTGGGTAAAATCGTCTCCACTACTTGAAGCTGTGAATTAGTGGCAGTCGTCTGTGTGTCTTGAGAAGTTGTGTCATCTAAAATGAGTTTCTCTGTTTCACTTAAACAACCCGTCGCTACTATAGCAAAAGCTGTCAGAACGAGAAGAAATAAATTATTTGTCTTTATCATTTTAATTCTGATTTTGAGAACAACCTGTATCCAGTAGGAACCACGTATAATGTTATTATTGCAGCCATTCCTGTACCTCCTATTACAGAAAGTGCTAATGGTTCGTTAATGGATGAGCCACCCCAGCCTAAAGCTGTCGGCAACAGGCCTAGAATTGTGGTAAGTGCTGTCATAATGATGGGGCGAAGCCTTTGGGTAGAACCTTCTTGAATAGCATCGTCTAATGTCAAGCCTTCGAGTCTCAACTTATTTATTCTATCTACCATGAGATTTCCGTATGACACAGTAATACCGACCACCATAATAGCACCCATAAGGGCCTGAATACTCAACGCTGTTCCAGTGAGCCAAAGTAGCCCCACAACACCTGCGAGAGCTGGCGGGAATGCAACCAACATACTGATGGGCTGTTTAAATGATCTGAAAAGCGGTACCACTATCAAATATGCAAAGAGTAGAGCCAGAGCTAGACCAAGCCCCAAATTGGCGAAAGAACTTCTCATTACATTCACCTCTCCATCTAATTCCATAGAATAACCTTTGGGTAGGTTCTCTCTTATCCCTTTTATCTTCTCTTCGATATCTGCTGATGTTCTTCCCACATCACGACCATCAACGTTAGCATATACATTAAAGACTCGCGACAAATTGTGGTGATTTATTTCCACAGCAGTATTTCTATCCCTTACTACTGAGAAATTTCTGAATGGTATGGATTTACCACTTGTTGAACTTGAAACAAGAACGTTTCCAAGAACATCATCTGAGTCAATTGCATATTCTGGATATGTAACACCTACGTAATAATGGTTTCCGTTACCTTCATCTATCCAAAAGGATTTATCGAAAGTTGCGGTGGAACTGAAAGCTGCCACCATGTTTTTGATAGCATCAACTGGATCCACTCCCATTCTTGCGGCGCGTTCTCTGTCAATATCTACTTCTTTTGTCGGCTGATCTAAACGTTGTAATACACGTGCGTCGAATACTCCATCAACAGTTCTTATAGAATCCCTTACCTGCTCCGCTAATAATCTTAGAACTTCTAGTTTATTACCCTTAATACGCACGTCTATAGGTGCAGGTTTTCCTTCATTGAGGGCGGCAGTCATAAGCCCACCTGTGTAGAAACTAAGTTCAACTCCCGGGAATTTTTGTAGAAATATGCTTCTCAGTATTCTTGCGTATTCATCGGTTGATGTGGTAGCACCATCAATGAGCTGAACGCCGATAAAGGCATCTTGAGTTCCTGAGTTAGGTGTGTACGCAGCTGGAAGGTCGTAAAACACACCAATGTTAGCTATTATCAGGTTTAAGTCTGAACCTAGTTCATCTCTCACTACATCTTCCATACGTGCTATAGAAGTTTCAGAATCAGACAAGGTCGTTCCAGATGGCATCCTGACCTGTATTTCTAACTGACCCACATCCTCTTTTGGAAAAAGTTCGTATCCCGTTTTTGTTACTCCGTAGCCTGCGAAAATCACAAGACATAAAAGGATGAGAGAAAGAAAGCCCGGTCTTTTAATCCAGTTTTTGAGTGAGTTATCGTAACTACTCTCTAATCCGCCCATCATTTTATTAAATAGTGATGGTTTTATTTCTTTCACCGATGTTCGTCCTTTTAGGAAAAGGCCTGCCGCTAATGGAACAACTGCTATAGAAAATATATACGACGCGAACATGCATGCTGTTACTGTTAGAGCTAGAGGACCAAACAAGTCCCTCGCTATGCCCTCAAAGAAAAGGATGGGGACGAACACCGCCACAATCGCGAGGGTAGATGCTAAGACGGGACCAGCCATTGATGAAGCGGCTTCTTTAGCGGCTGACATTGAATCAAGCCCTAATTTCATGCGCCTATCTATATCTTCTAACATTACAATGGCATTGTCTACTAGAAGCCCCAGTGCGAGAGCAATTCCACCTAGGGTAATGCTATTAAGACCTTGCCCCATACCGTGAAGAGCTACTAATGCAGTAAGCACACTTAATGGTATAGCCATTACAGCTATTGTAGCAAACCTAAAGTTCCCTAAAAATAGAAGTAGGACTAAAGCCACAAGTATCAACCCTCCTAATCCAGCGAACATCAAACCCGATATTGAGCCTCTAACGTATGAACTTTGGTCGAAAATTACGTTAAGCTGTACATCATCTGGAAGGCGCTCTTTAAGTTTAGGGATAGCCGCACGCACAGCTTCAACTGCTTCAATAGTATTACTTCCTGAACGTTTAAAGATGGGCAGGTAGACTTGGTTTTTACCGTCCACACGAACTATGTTAGTTTGGATTGCTGCGGCATCGGCTGCGAAACCTATGTCTTTGACTTGTATAGCTTTACCATCAACCATGGCAATCACAATGTCGTTAAAATCATCGACATGTTTTATCATTCCCTGAGCGTCAATACTGTAGTTGACATCGCCTATTTCAGCTATACCAGAAGGGATCATAGTAGTATTTCGCTTAATGGCGTCGTTGACTAGGGTTTGGGATAAACCATAAGCCTCAAGCATCATAGGGTCCACATAAATATGTATGCGTCTCTTCGAACCACCATAAGCTGCTGGAGCAATGATGCCCTTTACTCCTGAGAGCATTTGACGTAGAGCATAATAGGCAACATCGTAAAGCTCCTTGCCAGATTTCACATCACTAGATGCTGTAAGTAACATCAGCGGAGTGGAGGCTGTAGGATCAAAAGGCTGCACCATTGGAGGCAAAGTCCCTGGTGGTTGATAATACATATCGCTCATAGCGTAGGCTGACGTATTAGCCATAGCTTCTGCTGGGTCAATATCCGAACGGTAGTGATTTGTAACAATGCTTACACCCATTAAGCTTTTTGATTCCTGCTTTAGAATTCCATTTGACTGTCCAGTCCAACGCTCCATTCTACTAGTTATATCCTTCTCCACCACTTCAGTAGGCATACCTGGGTACAAAGTTAAAATCTGCATTGCAGACTTTCTAAAAGCAGGAAGGATGTCCACTTGCATTTTAGGAACCACAACACCACCAACAGCAACTACCGCTATCAATACAACAGCAACAAAAAATGGGTTCTTAAACGGTCCTTTAATCATGAGCGTGAATATCGTGCTTTATTTATCAACGCAAAGATTATTACAGCAAAAACCCCAAGACATTGATACATCTCGAGGCTTTCTATTCCCACAGCCATATGGGAGTGGGTCAAAGGTAGTATGTTGGGTAACTAACTACACTAATTCTATTACAGTAATTTCTGGCGGCATTCCGACTCGACCTCTAAAGGCTAAAACACCGAAACCGCGATTAACATATAGATATTGTTCACCTTCTTTGTAAAGGCCAGCCCACCTTTTATACAACATTGAAACGGGTGAATATTTTATGCCTAACCAATCAATCTCTATACCCATTTGCATGCCATGTGTGTGACCGCTTAATGTCAAATCTACTGGTACCTTCCCTCCCATTACCTCTTGTTCGAAATGTGTAGGGTCATGAGACATCAGGATGGTGGTGAGAGACTCACAATTGCTTCCATTTAGTGCTTTCTGCAAATTGCCTTTTTTCCCAAAATGTCCACCCCAATTGTGTACCCCAGCTAGAACAATTCTTTCGCCGCCTTTTTCTAAATATAGATGTTCGTCTAAAAGCAGATTGAAACCCATTTCTGCGTGAATTTCCTGAAATCGTTTTACGTCAGCTTCTCTCTCCTTGTCTGTAAAATTTCTGTACTCGCCATAATCGTGGTTACCCATTATGCTGAACTTACCCATTGGAGCTTTTAATTCAGCAAAAACATCAATCCAATCTTCGGCTTCACTTGATGAGCCGTTAACTAAATCGCCAGTGAAGATGATCAAGTCGGGCTTTAAATCGTTAATTGTCTTTAGTGCTTTTAAAACAGCTTCAGGCTGACCTACGAAACTTCCTAGATGAGCATCTGAGATTTGGACTATACGTAAGCCCCTAAAAGCAGCGGGGAGACTTTTAAGAGCAACACGAATGTTTTCCACTCTGTAAGCATATTTACCCCAAAGCACACCATATAAATACGAGCCCAAAGTGATAGCGCCTAAAGCGGTTCCAATTGTATTAATAAATGTCGTTCTAGATATAGGTGAAGTCGACTTGGTGACCTTTTTATATGATAGCGACATAATGAATCGGATATCATCAATAATTTGGAAAGGGGCCATAATAAGTTTCGGGAAGAGGTTTCCGAAAAAAGTCATAGAGAATATAGCGAAAAGCGTTGGAAGTCTTAATGACCAGTCCTCATAATTAATTATTGCTAGCGTGAAAAACACCCATAATCCTATTGATGCTAACAACCAAAGACGACCAAGGATTTTCCAATATCTAGCACCTTGAAACCTTCTGCTTAATAGTCGATATGACATCAATTCAATGATGAAAATAAAGACTAGTAATATGACAAATTCTATACTCACTTTTGTTGCTATAATTTCTGCGCGAAGTTCGTTCGAAATTTGCAGAAGCTATTACGGGGGAGTGTGAAATAGTGCTAAAGACGCCACTATTTTTTGTAGGCTATTCTGTCTTAAATCGTTTTTCCACAGAGCCGTTATCGTAAATGAATAACATAGGAGTATTAAGTGTGATCTCTACCTCCTGACCTAAAAGGTTAGTCACTTTAATCAATGACCTATCTGGGTTTGATAAATTGAGGACAGAATCAATTTCATCTTCATTACAAATTCCATCGTTGTCGTCATCATTTTCAATGACAAAACCGTCTTCACAGGTTTCACAAATACCGTCTAGATATTCGCAACTTCCGTCGTCTTCATCAGCTTCAGAATTGTAATTGCAAGCTTCTGCATCAATACATCCCGCTACAAATTGAGAGAAGAACCAGTCGAACTTTTGGGCTCTGTATAGATTACCACCATTGTCGTATTCTAACTGAAACACGACTTCATTATAAGGTGTTACCTCTGTTACTATAGAGCCTAAGCCCAGAAGCTGAAGGTTCCCGAAATTAATCAATGTATTCCCATTAGGAAGCCTTTGTATCCCGCCTATTGATGGAGTGAAATACCCATCTGGCTGTACATATTCCCAGACCTTTTCCGCTGTCATGCTCTCTAGATCGAGTTCGTACTCAACTCCCCTTGACACATCGCCAGTGCCTGTGTACTGGTCACTATAATTACCGTTATCGAAAAGTATATATCTGTTGTCTCCCAGACTTCGGATAGAATGCTGGTGGGTAAATGGATAGTCATTTATAAATTCGAATTGATTCTGAGACCCGCCCCAACGCCAAATTATCTCTCCAGTGGTTCTATGAATCTTAGTGATCTCGTCTAGATTTCTAGAAGAAAGTAAGAAGTGACCATCGTAATCGATATCAATCGCATTCGCATGAACAAACGCTATTTCATCTTGCGTCCACGGTGCATAGTACACATTGTCTGTTACATGAAAATGGTCCCAGCTTTGCCATTCGAACACCAAATTATGATCGGCATCAAGTTCCTGTATAATTAAACCCTCTAAAAAAGCATTTGGATCACCACCTTCCACAACGGTATCCATAGCGTAGGGTTGCTCATCATAACAGAACAGAACATAATTTCCGTTTTCAAGAGCGAGGAAGTCATGGTTGTCAGCTGTAAACCCATTAAGGGCAT
>Ga0114994_10004464_pt1 | contig 10175 bp, 16 predicted proteins | sample ArcticOcean_MG_C_9_FD_87043 | JGI IMG/M metagenome (GOLD analysis project Ga0114994, IMG submission 87043) | Marine microbial communities from western Arctic Ocean - ArcticOcean_MG_CB2_152 | ecosystem: Environmental > Aquatic > Marine > Oceanic | place: Arctic Ocean: Canada Basin | collected... | reverse complement strand
GATGATATGGACAGGAGCATTTATGCTTGGAGTTGCTATATGGGCTTGGAGATATCCAGGAACTATAGAAGAACATGATCGTCGAACTATGGCAGGCGAAAAAATAGGATGGATAAAGTAGTACATATTAAAGGTGCTCATCAATGTTTATCACTGCTTGGACACCAAAGGATTTTCCGGCACGGCGTTAAACATGATACAAAAAAAATATCTTTCAAATGGATGGGGAATACCTTTCAAATGGATAAACAGGTTTATTTGAAAATGGTTAATTCTTGGAATCCATGGTTCCCTGGAGGAAAATTATGCCAATGATTAAATTCAATTTCGTTCGTGATGTTGAATCAGATGTTGCTCCTTTAATTTTTGCAATTAATACAATGGGAGATAATTTAGTAGGTTTAGAATTAGGTGTATGTAGAGGTGATAGTTTTTTAACAATTTTACATAACTGTAACAATGTAAAAAAATTATATGGTGTTGATAGTTGGAAACCATATTACGATTATATAAAAGTAAACCCTGATAACCACCCTGCTTTTTTTGTTAATGAACAGCAAAACGAACTTAACAAATTTTTAACTTTTTGGAATTTAAAATATGAAACCGATAAGTCGCATGACTTTGAAATATTTGAAGAAGATACATTAACGGCTGTAAAACGTATTGCTGATAGTAGTTTAGATTTTATATTTTTTGATGCTATGTCAACAGAGAAACAAACGTATGCTGAAGCAATGGCTTATTATCCAAAAATAAAAAACGGGGGATGGTTTTTAGGCCATGATGCAGAGTGTGATTTGCAAGTAATCAAACCAATTGAACGAGTTAAACAACGATTTAATAATTCCAATGAACTAGTATCTTATAACAACTGTTTTTTATTTAAAGTATAGGAGAAATATGTTTTTACATCATACCAAAATTAAACAAATTTTAAGAATGATATCTGTTACTTTCCAAAAGGAAGGTATACATAAATGGCCTGATGCAGTAGACAAACCAGGTGTAGAATTTTTAGCAAACCCTCATCGACACATGTTTCATTTTAAAGTGTCTATAGAAGTATTTCATGATGACAGGGAATTAGAATTTATCCTGTTTAAACGTGAGTTAGAGGGTTTATACACAGACAGTACTTTAGAACTTGATTATAAATCGTGTGAAATGATGGCTGATGATTTGTCCGAATACATTATAGACAAATACCCAGCTCGCAACTTAGTGATTGAAGTAAGTGAAGACGGAGAGAACGGAGTTGTACAACATTATGAAATGTTTAAAGACATTGACACCGGTGTATCGGACAACGTAGCATTAGCAACTGCACTATGAGTAGAATAGTAAACATGACTGATAAGAACAGACACTATGCAGTCTTTACACCTGCATTAAGTGGATTTTACGTTCATTATGTCAGTAAACAACAACATTTCGATTACGTTCCACAAGAGCGTATACCCGCCAAATTTGAAAATGGCATTGAAGGCATGAACTTCTTAAATGCTGATAAAGGATATTTTCATTACGGTTTTGCATTATATAGTGCAGGACATGCTCAATTAGATATCCAAAAAGCAATGGAAGCAGAGGGAATGGTCCACAACAGAGATCCAAATACATTAATAATTGGTGATAGTGGAGGGTTTCAAATCAGCAAAGGTGTATGGCAAGGCAACTGGGGAAGTCCAGAAGGTCAATGCAGTAAAACTGATGAAAAACGAGGTAAGGTTTTAAATTGGTTGGAAAATACTGCTGACTATAGTATGTTTTTAGATATACCAACTGCTGGGTTGAGCTTTTTAAATGAAGAAACCGGTAAACCTCGATGCGGCCTAAATAATTATGCAGAGTTTAGAGATGCAACTATTGAAAACAACAAGTACTTCTTTAAACGACTACAAGGCAAAACAAAGTTCATTAATGTTTGTCAAGGTACAACATATGAAGAAGCGGACGATTGGTTTGAAAAGGTATGTAAACCAGTAGAGCAGTATACAAAAGGTTGGGCATTTGGTGGTGTACAAAAAACAAACGTAAACCACAGTTTACGCAGATTGTTAATGTGCAAAGAATTAGGAATGCTTGATCCTAATAGTGCAGAATGGATCCACTTTTTAGGAACTGGAAGATGTGACCATAGCGTCATTTATACTGCTATACAAGATGCAATCCGCAATCATGTTAATCCATATATGACAATTAGTTTTGATTGTGCAAGTCCATTTATTGCAGTTGCTAATGGACAAGTTTATACTCACAACGTGTTTACTAATAAGCGATTTAGTTATGTTATGGACAAAATGGTTGATGATAAGACACCAGCCAATAAAGATGAACCATGGCCGTGGGATATGAGTCCGGTGGGTGAACGTTTAACTTGGAAAGATATAAACTATTACAACCCAGGCGATCTAAATAAGAACGGTAAAGAAGGCACAACAAGTTGGGATAGTTTTGCGTATGCATTGATGATGGGGCATAACATATACCAACATATTGATGCAGTACAAATGGCAAACAGGTTAGCCGCAAGGCAAACAACACAAATGATAACGTGGATGCCTAAAGAATATTTAGAGTTTAGGGATCTTGTTGATGAGTTGTTTAGTAAAGATTACAACAAGAGTAAAAAAGCAATAGATGCTGAACTTGCTAAACATGCCAAACTTTTCGAAAAAGTTAGTAAAACCAAACATCTTAGAGTTGGTAACACATTTAATTCCTTGTTTGAGGAAGATGGTGGTACTGATTTTTCAGATGATGCTTTTGCAGAAGATACAGGTGGCAAATTAGAAGCATTAGAACAAATGGAAGTAATATGACTATTTGGATAGTACCAATTGAACCAATAGACCAAAGATATACAAAGCAATGGTACGATAACATACCAAAATTGCTTAAACCATATCTAAAAAAAGGTGAAAAAATTGTTACACTTGACGGACATTTTGACGGACATGTAGAAGAAACTGGAACTACAAGTGGGGCATTTTTAGATTTTGGAAAAACAAACGAGTACAAAGCAATACAAGTTGTAGAGATTAGTCAATTTTTTAGTGCAGGAAAAATAAAAGCAGGTGATAAATTTTTAGTTACAGATGCTTGGAACTTTGCTATAACACCAATCAAATACATGAGTGACTTGCTTGACATTCCAGTAGAAATACATGGTATATGGCATGCAGGAGCATATGATCCAAGTGACATACTTGGACTTAAAATGCAAAAACCATGGCCACATCATGCTGAACGTAGTTGGTATTATGCTTGTGATTATAATTATTTTGGAACACATTTCCATAAAAATATGTTCTTGGAAAATTTAAAAATACCATTATATGATCACGATAAAGCACACCAAAGTGGACAGCCACATGACTATCTTAAAGAAGAAATACTAGCAATTCCAAAACCAAAACACCGTGATAACATTTTGGTTTGGCCACATCGATATAATGAAGACAAACAACCAGAGATTATTGAAGACATTAAGAGGCGTATACCTGAAATAGAAATAATAATCACACAAAAACATAACTTCTCAAAACGTGAATATTATGAATTGCTTTGCAGAAGCAAGATGATATTTTCTTGTGCATTGCATGAAAACTTAGGCATTAGTATGATGGAAGCAGTATTAGCAGGGTGTATTCCACTTATGCCTAAACGTGCAAGTTACCAAGAAATGTATGACAAAGAGTTTTTATATCCAAGTAGATGGACTGAAAGTTATAGTGCCTATAGGTTTAATAAAGATGAGGTTGCCAATAAGATAAGAACAATGATGGCAGATTATAAAAATTATGAGGAAAGTATTCAAGCACAACAAGAACGGTTAAACAAGTACTTGACCGCTGACATAATGTTTAGTAAAATAGCAGAGAGAAAAAACTAATGGATCTAACTAACATAAAACATTTTTGCAATGACAATATTAGTGGCGTTATCACTGATAAAGACAGGAAAAAAATAGAACGTGATGTAGAAAGGAACTTTCAAAAAGTTTTAGAAGCATTACGTATTGATACAGCAAACGATCACAATACGCAGGATACTGCAAAACGTGTAGCAAAGATGTTTGTACATGAAATTTTTGCAGGCAGGTATGAACCAAAACCTGATATTACTGCATTTCCAAATGTTAATCATTATGACGAATTATATCTTACCGGGCCTATCAAAATTCGAAGTACATGTGCCCATCATTTCCAGCCTATTGTTGGCAATGCATGGGTTGGTATATATCCTGGTAAAAATGTTATTGGTTTATCAAAATTTAATAGGCTTGTAGATTGGATCGCAAGTAGACCACAAATACAGGAAGAAATGACTGTACAAGTTGCAGACATAATAGAAATAGAAACAAAAGCAGAAGGTGTTGCTGTTGTTATAAAAGCCGAACACATGTGTTTAACACATAGAGGAGTTAAAGAACATGAAAGCGATATGACGACATCAGTTATGCGAGGCATATTCCAAGATGAAAATGCACGACATCTAAAATCAGAGTTTTTACAACTGCTCAAAGGCATGAAAGGATTTTACGAATGACACGTATTCTTGTTATGGGTTTGCCAAATTCAGGCAAATCTCAGTTAGCCAAACAAATATACGAAAAGTTATCTCCATGGAAGTTTGACATAGGGTTGTATAGTGCGGATCAAGTTAGAAAAGATGCCGACGATTGGGACTTTTCAATAGAAGGGCGAGAACGACAGGCTAAACGAATGTTTGATTTATGCAATAAACATGATATTGGAATTTCAGATTTTGTTTGCCCAACTCAAAACACTAGGAAAATTTTTAATGCAGATGTTAGTATTTGGATGGATACAAAACACTATAGCAAATACAAAGATACAAATGCTATGTTTGAAAAGCCTGAAGACACAACATTTACTGTTAAAGAACTAGGTGATAATGAACAAGTATTAGAAAGAATTGGAACTATAATTGATATGATGTTCGAATCTAGAATTGATTGGCAAAAGGAAACTGCATTACTTGTTGGTCGATTCCAACCATTCCATGATGGTCACTTTGCATTAGTAAAGAAAACACTTGCAAAAACTGACCAAGTCTGTATAATAGTACGTAACACCCATGAGTTGGATGATGATAATCCATATGACTTCTCATTTGTACGCAGACAGATTCATAGGAAATTATATCCAGGCCACAAAGGACATTATACAGTAATGCAAGGACCAAATATTACAAATATTGTGTATGGTCGAGATCCTGGATATGGTATAGAACAAATTAAACTTTCAGCAAGTGTTGAAAAAATTTCAGCAACAGAAATTCGAAAAGAACTTGAATAACATTAGGGGGCCCGGAGTACCGTTCCGGCGGTACGCCCTCTATAAAAGCACAAGGGAGATTGATTTAGATGAATAAAAAATACCTTAGTTGGAGCCGAGCCGGTTCCTTATTACTTGAAGTGATGCGAAGTATGAAAGGTTGGGAACCAGATTATGTCGTTGGAATTGTACGTGGTGGATGTTTTCCAGCAGGCATGTATAGTCATTATACTGGTGTACCTATGTATGCATTAAAAGTGCAACTAGCAGGCGGAGCAGGAGAAAATACTAAAGATGATACAGAATGTAATGCTTGGATGGCAGACGATGCAATCAATGGTAAAAACATACTACTAATGGATGACATAAATGATAGTGGAAAAACATTAAACTGGATTAAAGCGGATTGGCGGCAGAGTGCAAATCCTGCAGATATTAGATGGCAAAATGATCTGATATTTGGTCATAATGTTAAGACTGCATGTTTAATTGAAAATGGTCCAAGCGAGTTTGAATGTGATTATACTGGTATGATGATTAACAAAGTAGATGACCCTCAATGGATTGTTTTTCCTTGGGAGGAATGGTGGGCACTTTGAAACTTAAATATTCTGAAATATTTTATAGTATACAGGGCGAAGGTCGTTGGGTTGGAGTACCTAGTGTCTTTATAAGACTATTTGGTTGTAATTTTGAATGTAGAGGATTTGGGCAAGGCAGGGACAAATCTAAATGGGTTCCTAAAGATCAAATGCCACACGTTACAGATCCAGATAGAATGAATTATAAAACCTACAAGGATCTTCCTGTTCCAGAAATAGGATGCGATACTAGTGCAACTTGGTCACATTTATATAAGCATATTGCAACTAACGAGGAAACATCTGTAATTGCTAAGAAAGCAACCGAATTAACGGCTTATAAAACATGGGGTAATACACATCTTATTTTAACAGGTGGTGAACCTATGCTATGGCAAAAGCAACTACCAGATTTACTATCTCAACCAGAGTTCCATACTTTATATAATATGACCATTGAAACAAATGCTACACAAAAACTTAAACCAGAATTTAAAGCATTTTTAACTAACATGTGCCTACACAAAGGCTTGCATATAACTTGGTCATGTAGTCCTAAATTATGGATTAGTGGAGAAGATTGGAAAGACGCAATAAAACCTGAAGTTGTACAAGATTATGCAAGTATTCCAAATAGTGAGTTATATTTAAAGTTTGTAGTACAAGATAATGAAGATATTAAAGAAGTAAAAACAGCACATGGCGTTTTTGGTAATTTTCCTGTCTACTTAATGCCAGTAGGTGGTACAGAAGAAGGATTAGACCTTACAGAAAAACAAGTTGCTGAGCTTGCATTAAAATATGGCTATAGATTTAGTCCAAGATTACACGTAAACTTATTTGGCAACGCATGGGGGACATAATGGGATTATTTGATATATTTAAAAAGAAAAAACCAGTACCAAAACCAAAAAAATTAACTGCAAAAGAACAAGCAGAAAAAGACGGCAAGCCTTACGTTGAAGTTCTTAGTACCAACATTGATCCAGAAAATCCAACTGACGGGTATTTTGAATTAGATTGGAATGATAAATTCATAACTCAATTGGTGCGAGCAGGGTATAAAGGCGAGAAACAAGAAGACATAATTGATACATGGTTTACAGACTTATGTCGACAAATGCTTATTATTGAAAATGAGAAGGACAATTTTATAGTTGATGTTGATAAAATTCCACAACGTAGAGACGAGGAAAAATAATGTATGGTAGTATAACAATACCTTTTAATTCAGTTTTGCTTTACAATGTATGCAAATTAAAAGAAGGACGTTGTTTTGAAGAAGTTGAATTAGCAATCGGAGAAACTTGTTCCTTAACAAAAGCAATTGACGGCTTTATCGCAGGACAAGTAGTAAAATATGCAGGTTTTGTTAGTGAAGAAGGTACAGTTGGTGATCCAAGAAACATCGGTGTAGTTGGAAATCATTTCGGACTTATTACGTATTGGGAATCATTTGATGCTCATGAAAAGTCTCATAAAGATGACGCAATAAAGAAAGCATTTGAAGAGGTTCTTGAAGTTTGTGAACAAACATACGAACTTGGCTATGAAATTGAGTGGCAAGGAGAAAAGGAAACATGAGATACTTAATTGTAGATAGTGCAAACATGTTTTTTAGAGCAAGGCATGTTGTACGTGGCGAAGATATTGATACAAAAATTAGTATGTCGCTACATATCTTGTTTAATAGTATTCACAAAGTATGGATGAAGTTTAAACCAGACCATATGGTGCTTTGTTTTGAGGGCCGAAGTTGGCGTAAAGATGTATTTGTGCCGTATAAAATGAATAGAGCGGCATTGCGTGAAAAGTTATCAGAAAAAGAACAAAAAGAGGAGCAAGCATATTGGGGAGCATTTCAAGATTTTAACAAGTTTATGGCTGATAAAACAAACTGTACTGTTTTGCAACATAAAGAAATGGAAGCAGATGACTTTATAGCACGATGGACTCAATTACATCTTGAAGATGAACATATTATAATTAGTTCAGATAGCGATTTTTATCAGTTAATTTCAGATAATGTATCAATGTATAATGGTATTTCAAATACATTAATAAACACTAAGGGTTTTTATGATGATGTAGGTAAGGAAATTGTTGATAGGAAAACAAAAGAACCAAAAGGAGCACCTGATCCAGAATGGTTATTGTTTGAAAAATGTATGCGAGGCGATACATCAGATAATATCTTTAGTGCATATCCAGGTGTTAGAACCAAAGGAACAAGAAACAAAGTCGGATTAACAGAAGCATTTGAGGATAGACATAAAAAAGGATACAGTTGGAATAACTTAATGTTACAACGATGGGAAGATCATGACGGGACTGAACATCGTGTAAAAGACAGATATGAACAAAACAAAGCATTAATTGATTTAACAGCTCAACCAGATTGGGTTAAAGAAGAGTTAGATCAAGCAATATCAACACAAGTACAACAAGAAAGACGACCACAAATTGGTATTCAATTAATGAAGTTTTGTGGTAAATTTGGTTTAAATCGAATAGGAGAAAGTGCAACCCAACACGTAGATTATTTGACCAAGGGTTATGCGAGCTAAATCAGTTATTCCAGACAAATACTGGATACTTGAAGATGCTGGCACAATGGTTGGCACTTTAAACTTTACAGGTGAGAACTATCAGTTGTTCATTCCTGGACAAATGGAAGAAAGTTATTCGTGTGACAGAGATGTTATAGAAAATGATTTTAAAATAGAATTTATTGATAAACAAGTATTAAACGAAGAATGTGTTGCAGTTAAAGAGTTTCCAACAAACTGCACAGAACCAGAAGTAGTTGACCATGAAGAATTGCCGTGCTTTTTAAAACGTACAGGAACTAAGACAGTTTATGCGGCAGGATATTATATCATTAAATTTCCTAACTTATTGGGCAAGGCCTTTTGCCCGAAACTCTCTACTCTAGAGAATTATAAGTATGAAGGTCCCTTCCTTCAAGAAATGGAACGTGATCTAACGCACTCGAAGTTAATGAAAAAATAACATATAAACTAAATATGCATACACCCAAAAAGCATATTTGTTGAAGTTTATATGACATGGCACGACCTAATCCAAAAGTACTTCTTAGACATCAAGATGATGACAGCAAATTTGAAGTATGTGAAGCCCAAGCAATATGGGCAGTTTTTTATAAAGAAAATCCAATAAATCTCCGTTCCAAGACTTATACGAACAAGAACTTTAAGTACATTAAATGTACATACAGTAACAAAGCTCATGCATTTCGGCTTGCAGAAAAACTAAACAGGATGTTTAATTGCAACGACTTTAATGTTAAAGAGTTTATTTAGAATCTACAGGTTATATACAAATGTCAAAAAATAAATTATTCGATCCGTGTATTGGATTGTGCAAGTTTGATCCCGTTACCGGGTATTGTTATGGTTGTGCATGTACGTTACAAGATCGACATCAGTGGACAAATGGTGCATCAGACACCTGGAAATCCAAAAACCTACACGACATAAGACGTCGATTATCTAATTCGTGGCCTCTCAATAGTTGGATGACAAACTATAAATATAAGCAAGAGAAAGGTGAAAGTCTTTTTGAGGTGGGAGAGAAGATTTTGGATGACCATGAACATTCGTTTTTGGATGAATCTTCTGACAAACCAACCAAGCCAGCCACATAATAACTTTCAACGAATCATAAGAGGATAAGAAAGCACAACACAGAGATATGTGACGTGTCTTGAAATATGTCTTCTAATTGAATGTCCCGAAACTCTAACGGTATGCAGTTCATACATTAAGGAGAAACATAGTAATGTAACTTTTTAATAGTAAAACGGCATGAGCAATATTCAAGAGATATTTGAAGATAGTCAGCAAGCACTGGACGATTTACAGAAAAAAATTGCGAAAGAGTCTTCCAAATTAAAGGAAGACATTAAAGAGCAATTACAAGTTAAATTGGATTCAGATAAATTATATGAAACTCGCTGGGTCATTTATCATACTATTCTAGGAATAGAACTGTTTGTTGTTATAGTATTATTGTTTTTAATATGGTGGAAACTATGATTAAAAAAATATTTGGCGCTTTATTATTAGTATCCTTACTATGTACTTTTCAACTTTACGCTAATACTCTTAACAAAGAGACTGTAGAAAAAGTCAAAGAAGCAACGGTTTTTATATTAATGCAAAGCAAAAACAACCAATCGGTTGTTAATAATAATGGTAGAGGAACTTGTAGCGGATTCGTTATAAATGACAAGGGATACATCGTAACAAATTATCATTGTGTTCAT
>Ga0114994_10004456_pt1 | contig 10186 bp, 8 predicted proteins | sample ArcticOcean_MG_C_9_FD_87043 | JGI IMG/M metagenome (GOLD analysis project Ga0114994, IMG submission 87043) | Marine microbial communities from western Arctic Ocean - ArcticOcean_MG_CB2_152 | ecosystem: Environmental > Aquatic > Marine > Oceanic | place: Arctic Ocean: Canada Basin | collected... | reverse complement strand
TTTGTCTTCTTTCCATTGAGGGCGGCGAGGAGTTGCGTCGAAGATGGCCTTTTCTTCCTCCCACCGTACTTTGAGAACGCGTTCAGCATGTTCAGGGAGCCACCCGCTTTCAGCATCACCAATATGCGAAATATCGTGAAGGAGCAAGTCTTCGACAGAGGCGTGGACGGCTGTTCCAAGCGAAGCGGCCATGCCTGCTTTACGGGGCAAACCTTGACGACTTAACCAATACATACGCGGGCAGGTTTCGTAACGATTCCAAGCTGATGGGGAGAGCATGTGGGGGCGCCGTTCTGAAGTTGATTGCTCCGCCATAACGCTCGCTTGCCTTCAACAAACATCAATCCACCGATGATTCCGAAAGATGCAAAGTGTTGAAGACTAAGAGCAACAGCACAACCACATGGAACGCCCAAGTGTCCGACTCAATACCAAAATTGAAACTGAGAATGCTATGGTTGTCGCCTGTTTTCCAAGCATCGGCATGGTCTCGAGCGTCGTTGCTCATTTTTTGATTGATCATTTGGATTTAGAATTTGTCGGCGCAGTTGTCGACCCCCGCCTTCCAGTGATTACTTTAGTCCAAGATGGTGAACCATTGCCGGTCATTCGAGCCTATGCCGGTAAGCCTCAATGCACCATTGAAGGATGCGATCAAGTGATTCTTTTGATGAGTGAACTTGTCATTCCTGAACCTTTAGTGAATGACATTGTTTGGGCTATGTTTGAATGGTCAAAAGAAAATAAAATCGTTCACGGTGTCGTCATTGATGCCTTTGCCAAAGAGGGCATGAAGGGCAACCTCAACGGCGCCGAACCAACGGTTGAATACGAAGACACTGAAGGAATCGATGTTGTTGGAATCGGAGCAAACCAAAAAGTAAGAGACATGCTGAAATCAATGGAAATCACACTTCTCAATCAAGGCGTTATCAAGGGTATTAACGCCGCTATTTTGAGTGAAGCTCGACGTCGTGGACTCGATTTGATGTCCATCATGGTTGAGGCTGACCCACGATGGCCTGATGCTCGTGCTGCTGCAACACTTATTGAAACACTCAACAAATTGTTACCGACCATCGACTTACCACACCAACCTCTTCTTGAAGAAGCTGAATTACTTGAAAGTCAAATCAAATCGATGATGGAAGGCGCTGAGACAAGTGATGTTACTCCAACCAACAATTCAATGTACGGATGAGAGTGCGTTCATTCGTTTCCAACTCAACACCAGCATAGAGATGCCAAGCAAGAGTGCAGTGGCACTTACGAGCATTGGGAACAACAAGACGTTTTCGTAAGGCAAATGGAGTATATCGAGGAGTGATTCTCCTCGTGCAAAAGTGCCTCCCGCTGAAGCCGTCAACAACATTGAACCGACTGCTGCGAGACCAGATGCGCTGTGAAGGGTAGTCGATTTCGTGGTAGACCATACATTATTTCCAAGCCGCCAACGTGTGATTAAACAGCCAAGTGCAAATCCAAATCCTGTCATCGAAAGGAACATTTTGTTGACTAAAATAGGACTATTCAATCCCTCTCCTGGGGCAGATGAAAGGCCGCTCAAAATTGCAAATGGAGTTGCTGCAAGTCCGAAGGCAAGTGTGAAGTGGGCCACATGATCAAACACAGGCGACCATGACGGTTGCTTCAAATACCCAAGTGAAGAAGAAGACAAAGCGTAAAACTCAACCCTGCAACCGAAAAGGCGCCAACGACAAGTTCCGTGCTCACAACATGAAAGGTTTCAGGCGAAATCATAGCTGCCCACCTCCATATTTTCCGGCAAGATAGTCATGGCCATACGTGTTCCACTGCGCCTCTGTCCAGCCGATTGGTAACCCTGCAGCAGGCAGAGGCGGAGGGGTGGAATCGGAAATGGTGGCATGGGTTGGAGAAGGGGGAGTCTCTAAAGCAAGTTCTTCCAAAACAACGGGTGTTTCGTCATACTTCGAAGGAGTCGACTTAGAGGTGAGCCGGGTTTGGAGCGTGATCACGATTCCAGCAGTCATGAACAAAAGAGCAAAGGCTTGGAGGTAGACTGCATTTTCTGAGACTTCCCAGCTGCTTTCTTCAGCAGCGAGGGTGAACCATGGAGTTGTTTGTTGAGGCCCTTCGCCTTCAAGAATAACGCGCCATTGAACGGTCGTTGGTTGCAATGCTGCGGGGAGAGTAGCTGTCCAACTGTTGCCTCCAGTAGAATTAACAAGTGAGGTGGTAATGAATCCGTCTTCTGATTTCCATTCAAATTGCATTGAGTCGGTAAATTGAGTTTGAATGTTTAATTCAGTTGAAGTGTCAAGCTCTCGAAGGGTTGGGGGAGTGAAGTCGGCTGCGAGCCTTGGTAGATTTTCGGGGACTGGTTCGACTGAAACTTCGAATCCCATGGCAGTTGTTCCGAAGAAAGGAGACGAAGAGCCTCCGCCGTGATGAATTGCTGCATGAAAAGTAGTTGAGCCCAAAGTTGAGGCTCGAATCACCCATGAGATGCTGGTTTCATTTTGTCCGGGGCTGAGTTTTTGTTCAATGTAATTCATTGCCCCTCCATTCACATCAGAGAGGATTTCCCATCCTGCATCCTGGGGTGTATCTGAATGTCCAGTCATGTCAGTTAGCAAAAATAAACCAATCAATCGCGTCGAGCTTGGTTCAAGATTTGTTGCAGTAAGTGTAAGCGTTGTTGGAATTCCAACATAGATTGTTGCCGGTGATGTGAGAGAGAGAATGGCACTCGACGTTTCATTGATCGATGCATCTCCGTGGCAGGCCCCTCCACATTGCATGTCTTGAATCGAATCGCCGTTACCACCCGGCTCAGCAGCCCCGAAAGCAGAACAAACCAAAAGCAGTGAAAGAACAAGCACGGTATGAATTCGAGATTTCATCTTCAACTCAATCCCTCCGCCCCGTCAATGCAAAGCCAATTGCGGCAATCCCAATCAAGAGGAAAATAATTCCAGAGATGAGCCCTCCAAATGAAGAGGGGCCTGGCGCCTCAACTGCGGCGGGTTCAAGCAGGATTGATTGAGCATCTGAAGTTCCTGCGACCAATGGCATATCTCCAATTTGCGGTTGAATGGTGTAGGATGTCTCACCGGCAAAGAGGGGAGTATCTGTGTATGATTCAGAGGTAGTTGATCCAACCAATACACCATTTCGCAGAATATTGAAGGTTGCATTTGGCCCCTCCCAGCTCCATTCTAAAACAACCGACTTACCCTCTGATTCGGTATTGAATTCGGTAACGACTGGTCCTTGAACTGCTGAGAGTTGTACATTTGCTGTTGCAGTTGCCCCCATATCATCGGTAACTGTGAGTGTAATAACCGTATTCGCAAGTGGAATCATTTGAATTTCGAAACCTGAATCTGAACCGATGGTGCCTGCAGTATCGACCCATCCCCATGTTGCCTCTACGATTCGCCCATCCGTATCACTCGATTGTGTAGCATCGAGTGTCGCCCATTCTCCAATCCAAATCGATTCGCTTTGGACTTCGATTCGGGCTTCGGGTTCAATATTAAGAACTGTAATTGCCTCAATAACTGTAGGGCCTGATGTCAAATTACTGTCGATTGGCGTGACGTGCACTGCCCATGTTTGGCCTGGGCCAAGTAATTGATTCGGGACGTTGATTTCACCGTTAAGAGAGCCTTCGAGAAAACCATTACGGTACCACCTAATATCTGTTTCAACACCATCCCCATCCGCATCGTCAGTAGAGATGGCAAGATTCAATGGCCCAAGGGCCGTTACATTCGAAGAAAGTATCACGCTTGCTGTTGGAGCGCTGTTTACGATCGTAACGTTTGCGGAAAGAGCGGTGGTGCTAACATCAGTACCATCACCCGCTTTCACCATTACTGTCCATATTTCACCTTTCAAAGTAGATTCGGCAGGAAGAGTCGTCAGCCCGGTGAGGGAAGACTTCTGCACTCCATCTCTCCACCAAGTTACCTCCGAACCTGATTTTCCATCCCCATCAAGATCAGATTGGGTGAACTCGACTGTTATGGATTCGGTTGTTTTCGCTTCCGTGTGGCTCAGCGAAAGTGATTCTGTGATCGGTAGGGTGTTTTGAACAAAAAGTGTGTTACTTGAAGTCCATGGCGACCATTCTACTCCATCATTCACGCGTACTTTCGCAAACCAATTTTGGCCTTTTTCAGTAAAACTCGAGGGGATCATCATGCTGTTTTCAGCAAAAGCAAACGGTGCGTTGTTGAGGAACCAACTAATTTCGGAATCGACTTCAAGATCTCCATCAAAATCAGTAAAAATATAGCTGACTGAAAAATCATCGGTCGTGTAAATTGTAGCCGCACTCAATTCAACGGCGGACGCAACCGGAGCAGTATTTGTTTGCCCACCTCCAATCACAACGGTGGAGGAAGTTTGCCATTGCGAGGTGTCTTCTGTGTCATTGGCTCGGACTTCAACAGTCCATGATTCTCCATCACGTGTTGCGAAGGAAGGGAGCGTTTCCATACCGCTCAATTCATGAACGAGGATACCGTCAAGGAACCAATGAATATCAAAATGAACTTGGTCTGCATCATCGTCAGAAGAAGTGCTACTGAACGTTAAGTCATCATCGGAGGTTGGATTGGCCGGCTGAATTATTGGCGTTGTCAAAGAGGGGATGGAATTGGCAATGGTCAATGTATTACTCGTCAGTGGGGTGCCCGAGTCTGAACCATCGGACGGCGTTACAGTTGCCTTCCACTCTTCACCCTTCGAAGTTAATGATGCTGAAATGGTAAGGCCTTGGAGACCTATTTGCTCAACCTCGTCTTTGAACCATTGAATTTGTGTCCCGGAATCTGGGTCGTTATCTGCATCTGAATAGGTATAACTGAGCGTCAGCGACGAAGTGGTCGTTGCTCCATTTGGACCCAGAATGACATTCGAAACACTTGGGGGGGTATTTGCAACTGCACCTGCTTCTGAAATTTGATAGGACACAGTAGCCCATCGATCTCCGGAATTCCCATTCATATTGTTTGAAGTCAAACCTGCAAGAGAAAGAGTCGCTATACCTGATCCAGTGGAGGGTGCGGTCCAATCAACACTCCAAGAACGTTGGCTGCTGCCGGTAATGGAATGAGTTGCGCTGTCTTGAGCGCCGTTCACATTAACGGCAAATCCCATTCCTGCGTTCAGAGAGCCCTTATCGACTTCGAGGCTAAAACCGCCGGTTGTACCACTAATCCCGTTACTCACTGTAATAGTCAGCGTCGAGGTTGCGCCTGCCGTATATTGGGCAGGTTGACCGGTCATCACAACTGTTGTAGCGGTTGAGCCGGATTGTGAATGGCAGGTACAACCCGAACTTTGATTGTACATTCCATTTGATTTTCCTTGCGTCAAAGGAGAACTGCCGAGTAAGACAAGAAGAATCAACCCCATGGCAACGAACATTCGATTCATGTTTACACCACTGCACAAGTGGTTATCAAAGGCTTGGTTAAGTGATTGGACAAAAGTTGATTCAGGCAATGAAAGAAAATTCACAAACCCTCCAACTCAGTGGAGAGTCAGGGGTTTCGAAAGACCACAATGCGGTTCGTGTTTGTACCCTTTGACTTGTTATCAACGCCCCATGCCTTCGCAGTTTTAGTGAATTCTTGAGCATTGATGAGAATGATAAGTGGCTCCAAACCTGCTCTGACGCCACAATGGACTACGTTCTCTTCGAGTAATACTGTGCCACTACGGACTTCTCCAACTTCAAAAGCGATGAAACCTCCCGGTTTCACAATTCGGTGAAGGTCTTTGAGAACTTTCGTCATCGTCTTCTCCCATTCTGCAATGTTTTTCAGTTGGCTGATTTTAATTTCTGAGGAGTCGATGCCGATAAACCAACACCGCAGCCAATTATCAGCTTGGTAATCCACAACATCGAGGAAAGGGGGTGAAGTGACTGCCAATTGTGCCGAAGCGGTTGCGATTTCTGAAACATTTTGCGCGTCAAGATTCGTCAATATGCCAGAGATATCATGGGCATTGTTCTTGCTTGTGGCCTCGTTCCAGTCTTTGAGTAAACTCTTCGATTTCTTAACGATTCGGGAAAGTGTTTCTTTGTATTCTGGAACTTGATTGCGGATTTCATTGATTTTCAATTGCCGCTTTACGCTTACTGCCTGATTTGGTGGAAGTGTGTATACTGAAAAGAATCCCTTTGAATGTCCCGACAATCTATTGATAGCAACCATTCGAATCCAAGCATCGATATTATCGAGTTTCCCTTGTTGTTCACGTTCAAGGAAATATTCCTTCAATGCTATGATTTCTTTCAGAGTATCTGCATGGTAAAAGGCAAGGAGCTCCGGTGCCCCTCCTTTGGGATTACTCAGATCTATTCTGTTCAATCGCAGTTCAATATCGTCGATAGAGGGTGGTGAAAGACGTGGGCTGAGGAGAACTTGGCTCAACGGATTGATATCATTTCCCAGAGGTTTTCTTCCGAGAAGAAATGCTTCCATTTGAGTTGTTCCTCGGCCCATGAAAGGATCATAAACAGCATCACCGGGCTCAGATAAACGTTCAATAAAAAATTGCGGAAGTTGGGGTTTGTAACATGCCCGATAGGAAATCTCATGCAAAGAATGGGCTTGGCGTTGACGGCTTGTCCAGTATTCATTGGTTGCCTTCATCGTTGTGCCTTTTTTCCCGCCGACTTCCCAATCAAAGGGCTCAAGATGGGGCTTGGTACCAAATTCTGAAAATTCAATCACTGAATCGACGAACCCATCAAAAGAAGAAGTGCTCATATTCATCGCCTCTCATTTGAAATCAAAAAGCGATGGTTGCTTTTTCTCTTTCTTTTCGTTTTCTAAAACTCGGGCCGCTTCAAGCTCTACAGGCTTAAGTGCTCGAGCAGGCATTCCGGTTTGGCCTATGGCTGCTTCGAGTTGTTGTTCAGACCATACTTGCACCCCAAGAGATTCTGCTTTTGCTAATTTTGAACCTGCTTTTTCTCCTGCAAGTAATACGCTGAGTTGAGTAGAAACACTACCAACGGTTTTTCCACCCGCTGCCTTGATTGCTAATTGAACTTCTTTTCGAGACTTTTGAAGAGTACCTGTTAGGCAAAAAGTCATTCCATCGAGTGGCCCACCTGATGCTGCTTTAGGTTCATCGAGAATCGTGACAAGCGTTGCCAAGTCGAGTAACATCTCCTTTCGTTTGGAAAGTCCATCGCGAACTTGAAGAGCTACTTTACTGCCAATTCCTTCGACGTTGCATAATGAACGAATGGCTTGGTTTTCAGAAAAGGGCTTATCCTTATCATCAATCAAGGGCCCAAAGGTTTCATCGCCAGTTGTTGCAAAAGCATCCTCGACCCATTGTAAGAGCGATGTGAAACTTCCACAGTGTTGTGCTACAGAAATGGCCAATTCTGGTCCAATCCCTGGGAGGCCAAGCGCGTGTAGGAATTTACCAAGTTGGAGTTCCTTGACTTTACCAAGTTCACTTAATACGTTGAGAGCTGACTTTTCACCCATTCGTTCCATATTTTCAAGTTCTGCTTGCTGGAGTCGAAATAAATCGGGGATGTTCTTGATGTGGCCTTGTTCGAGTAATTGTTCGACGAGCTTCTCGCCGATACCGTCCATTTCAAGTGCTCTGCACCAATACAGAATCGAACGGCTCGTTCGAGCATCGCACATGAGCTCTGTACATCGCAGGAATGCTCCATCAACTTCCAATTCCCCCTCACAGGCAGGACAATGTGGGGGGATGATGATCGTTGTATTCAGAGGTAAATGTTCGTCAAAGGGTGTTCCATCAGCATGAAATCTGTTGGCAAGGTCTTCTGGTTTTGCAGGGCCTAACCCGGATTCAATTTTCGGGATGACATCGCCTCTACGCACGATGAGTACTCGATCTCCTAGTTGCAATCCGAGACGCTCAACTTCACCCACGTTATGCAGTGTAGTATGTTCAACAGTCACGCCTCCGACCGTCTGAGGTGCAATACGGGCAACCGGCGTAACCACGCCAGTCCTTCCGGTCTGCCAATTCACTTCGAGTATCACCGATGTTGCTTCTTCAGGAGGAAATTTCCATGCTAATGCCCACCGAGGGTGGTGGGCAGTCATGCCAAGTAACTCGCGAGTTTTTAACGAATCGACTTTGAAAACGACCCCGTCGATTTCAAACGGGTGATGGCCTCGAATATCCGCCCAGTGCTCAGTTGTTTGAGTCATCTGCTGGGTTACTTCGGATGGTGTTTCAGCTTGATGGACTTTCCAAGGCGCTGGACAAATACCAGCAACTTCGCTTAACCAATCAAGAATTTCACTATCATATTCAGTCTTTGGCGCATCGATAGAATCGGGGTGGCGATCGGCTGCAACTGGGAATTTTGCATCGTATGCTTGGAAGACAAGGTCGCTTGCCTTTGCTTTGCCTTCTGCTCGCTTTTGTCGAAGAGCACCTGCTGCAAGGTTACGAGGATTTGGGGAAACTTCACTGTACTTCGACTCGAAAATATCGCAACGCATGACTACTTCTCCTCGTACGTGGACATCGACTTCAACGTTCAGTCGTTCAGGCACGTTGCCAACTTTACGGGCATTTCGAGTAACATCTTCGCCCCTCTCTCCACTTCCTCGAGTTGCTGCCCGGACTAATCGCCCCTTCCGATACTCCAATGATAGGGCAGAACCGTCGAGTTTTGGCTGTGAAAGAAAACGTGTGGCACCTAATGCCGTTTCGTTAACAAAGTGGGTGATTTCTTCATCGCTCGTGGCTTTGTCGAGACTGCGCATTGGAAACATGTGTTCAACTTTGACAGACCCTGGATCAACATCTGCCCCAACACGATTTAATTGTGGGTGGTCGTTTGAAAGGGTGTTGAGTTCGTCCCATAATCGGTCGAAGGCAGCATCTGAGATTTCAGGTTCTGCAAGGTTATAGTACAGGTGAGAATGGAGGGCAATCTGTTCAGCAAGCCACGCTATTCGCGCCGGCTCATCTGTTGGAGAAGGACCGGTCTGCGCCATAATAGAACGAGGGCATCACGAGTTCTTAAGGCTCCCTTTAAGGTCAACTGAAACGAAGCGCAACAAAATCGCTGTTCGCCATTGGACAGCGCGTCATAATGGCTTGGGAAAGTATTCTCAAATGTATTTCAGCAACAACGTGAACGGTTGCTTCAAACAAATGTCCAGCATGAACGGTGTTGTCGTTTGCTGTAAAGGTCGCATGAATATGCGTGAAAGCGCTCCCATCTTCATGGCGCGCCAAATTGCCTTGCATACTTACCAATTCACTGGCTTCTTCGAGTGACCATCGATGATATTTGTGGGACTCGTCCATGAATCCATGCACGTTCATTCGAGTTCGGCCAATACCGCTGGTAATTGCCGCAGCATCAATACCCGCTTCATCTGCAAGAGTTCGGATAGAAGTGTGAATTTCTTCACCGGGGTCAAGTCGTAAAAATACATCGTCGCCGCTTCGTGTCCATTCCATGTCCCACCCAAAGCAAGACGACTATTGAGAATAACGCTACTCTTCCTCGGTATTTCTTCGCCCGTTTTGAGGCCAATCAGCATCAGTATCAAGCGTCAAAGCGATGCGAGAACGGGCCACTGACAAGTCATTTTGGACACCGCCCAATGGCAGGGGCCCGAAAATACCCCAGCCTTTTCGTAACAGCATTATCCGGCGGGCCGGTTGGCGGCGGGCAAGTCGTAATCGAGGCCAAGCATATCGCTGACCGTCGGCAAAAAGATGTGTGCGAGTAATGGCATAACGTTTAGGAATTAATAATGAAATAATATGAAGAGACAACAGAGTATCCCAGACAGTGGCGTACCAATAACTGGTGTTTGAAGCCCCAATAAGCGCCCAAGGAAGGGCGATCATGGCAGCCATCGAAGCGAGATTGCCCCACTGGCGAATGACTTCTTGAGGCCCTTCACTCTGCCAAGCAAAACCGCCATTCTTCAACTCACCCATTACAGGGATGTCGCTTCTTTGGCGAGTCAGCCAAAAGGCGTCCCAAACTACGATGAGGCCGAGAATACAAACCGCAGTTGCTGCGACCATGTTTGCAGACAAAAGCAAGTTTTCAGCCATCGTCATGCCTCAGAGATGTTTCTCGTTAATCGGGCCAAGTTCGCCACCACCGCGCTTCACTCTCGCCATGAAAAGGCCGATGCCTGCAAGAAGG
>Ga0114994_10004453_pt1 | contig 10187 bp, 6 predicted proteins | sample ArcticOcean_MG_C_9_FD_87043 | JGI IMG/M metagenome (GOLD analysis project Ga0114994, IMG submission 87043) | Marine microbial communities from western Arctic Ocean - ArcticOcean_MG_CB2_152 | ecosystem: Environmental > Aquatic > Marine > Oceanic | place: Arctic Ocean: Canada Basin | collected... | reverse complement strand
GGCGGCGGCGGGCGCGACGGCGGCGGGCGCGACGGCGGGCGCGGGCGGGGCCGCGGCGATTACTAGCTATCGCGTAAAGTCTGTTCTTCACGACGAGGTTGCGGTTCTGCACGTCACTAGGTGTGTGTGACTGCTTATTGTGACTAGCCCCACTACTACGGACCCCGAGCGCACTCTCTTTGGATTGGGTGGGATCCATGCCAGTGGGAGTCACTTGTGTGTGTGACTACTTATTCCGACTAGCCCCAAAACCCGTCGAGCTGTAACCACCGGGTGTCTATGGCCCAGGGCTAATTGTCCAACTATTGGTCCAGTATTACTCTTGACAGCCGAGTGTGCTCGTACTAGCATGGATTGAAACCCGGGCGTTATCTGAGAGCATGCGGATCCGATGGTACGTTTGTGATCACATCCGCATCAAGCACACCGGGCAGCACGAACGAGGGCATCTGAAGAGCGCACGAGGCGCGCGGCGTCTTATATTGTGCGTTTGAGGGCTGCCCAAGCCTCAAGTCGTACAGCAAGCCTCACCTTGTACAGCAAGCAGCATGGTGGCGGCCGACGACATATCCATCGACGTGGGCGCGCCGATGGAGGAATACTGGACGCGGGGCGTCGGCAGGGCCGTGCGGAGCCCGTCGAGCGCTCTTCCGCCGCATCACTCGTCCAGGCGCTTCAAGCGCATGCTGACGTCGGCCGATGACAGGCACGACCACGAGACCTTTAGCTTGGCTGCCATCGAGCGGCTGGATGCACTGCGCGATAGGATAAGACACCGCGGCATAGAGCGACGGGCGTTCTCGTACTGGGGCTCCGTCAAGGGCACGGTTACCTTGGACGTGCTGCGGTCGCCCTTCTTTACCTTGAGCTTCGGCGTCTACGCTTCGACGGTCCTCTGCTTCGCGCATCCCGCGGGTGCGGAGGACCGGGCGCTCTACATGACCGTGTTGACTATCTTGGGCGCGTTCCTCTCGTTCGCGTCGATTTTTCTCAACAAGGAGACGTACACGCGCTTTCGAGCCTCCTACCAGGCCTCGCTCGCGTCCCAGAGCGCGATCTTTGACGCGACGACGGTGAGTCGCCTCGCCCTCCGTGAGCTCGTGGGCCGGACCGTGGCGCGCTTCCTCTGCGCCTCCTACCTGGCGGCGTTCGCCGGGCTGCGGGACTCGCACTACGACGTGGACGAGGTACTACATCCCTTCGTTGAGAAGCACGAGTTATTGACGGAGAACGAGTGGGCCCGGCTCGTCAACCGGGGTGGCTTCGCGCGGACGGGCGATCGGTACCGCGAGCTCATCGCGTGGGCCATCGGCGTCGTGCAGCGCGAGCGCAATCGACGGGCGTTGCGACTTGTGCGACGCGAAGCTCATGATCAAAGCTATCCTGAGGCTCCGGGCGAACCTCGCCGTGGGCTACCACATGCTCGGTCAGCCAATGCCCTTCGTCTATGTGCATTTGGTGCGCGTCCTTACGACATGCTACCTGCCGGTCTTCGCGTTCGTGCTGGGGAGGCTCGCCTCGCGCGAAGCCGCGGTCCACGTCCTGGCGAACGTCGCCATATGTATCACCTGCTTCTTTTTCCTCGGAATTAACACGGTCTCGACCAGACTGGCGGACCCGTACGGCCACGACCTCGACGACCTGCGAATCATCGCCCACTGCTCGGAGATGCCGAAGGGCTGCCGGACGATCCTCACGACGGAAATGGACGATGAGACGGCCAAAGCGCTTTGGCCCGCGGGGCAGACTTCGGGGCAGCGGCCGTCGTCCAGAGCCCGCCGCGAGACGTCTCATCTAGACGAGGATGACAAGGATAATATTTCTATCTGACTACAGCTCAAATACTAGCACGATCAAGCTTCTGACTACTGTACGGTTTTTATAGGCTCTCTTTTAGACACAACTTTAAGAATCTACACTGCGTGCGGCCATCATGGCTGCCTCCGCCGATGATGTCGCGCTCGCCGTGGACGCGCCGACGGAGGCAGCTTTTGACCACACCTTTTTAACGGCCGGCTGCACGAGGGCGGCACCAAGGCATGCGCACCGGTCGGCGTTCGGGCTGCGTAACCTGATGTACGCACCCGACGACCGCCACGACGTCGCGGTGTTGAATATCGCCGACCTCGAGCGGCTCGACGAGCGGCGCGACAGCATCCGCCACCGCGGCGTCGAGCGGCGGTGGAGCTGGTGGTGCACCGTCCGGGGCACGGTCCTGTCCGACGACGTGCGCACGCCGTTCCTGGTAATCTGCGAAGTCTTTTTAATACCATATTCCATGTTACAATATTACCTTGCCCTGTTTAGGTGCTGAGCTTCCTGGTTTACGCGGCGACGCTCCTCTGGTCCGAGAAGCCGGACGCGGAGCACGGCGCCCTATACACGACGGTGCTCACCGTCCTCGGCGCGTTCCTGTCATTTGCGTCGATTTTTCTCAACAGCGAGACGTACCAGCGGTATCGCGCTTCCTACCTCGCGTCGGTGAAGTGCCAGGGCTGCATCTTCAACGCAACGACCTGCGCCCGGGCGTCCCTGCGCGACGTCGCCGCGCGGACCGTCACGCGCTTCATCTGCGCCGCGTACATCATGGCGTTCACGGGCCTGCGGGACTCGCACTACGACGCCGACGAGGTGCTCCATCCCTTCCTCCAGAAATTTGGCCTGCTCACGGAGGAGGAGTGGGAGGCGCTGCGGAAGCGGGGCGGCTTCGCCGGCACGGGCGACCGGTACCGCGAGCTCGTCGCGTGGACGCTCAAGGTCGTGAACGAGGAGCGCGACGCCGGGCGGTGCCAGGGGAACGACGCATGGCGCCTCTGCAGCGACGTGCTCATGCTGCGCGGGAAGCTGGCGATCGGCTACGACCTGCTGGGGCAGCCGGTGCCCTTCGTCTACGTGCACCTCGTGCGACTCCTCACGGTCTGCTACCTTCCCGTGTTCAGTTTCGTGCTCGCGCGCCTGAGCTCGCGCACGCCCGAGGCGATCGGCCTCGCTTGCGTCGCCATTGCCATCGCGTGCCTATTCTTTTTGGGAATCAACACGGTCTCGACGAAACTGGCGGACCCGTACGGAAACGACCTCGACGACCTCCGCATCTTGTCCCATTGCAGACTAATGCCTGGAGCGTGCAAGACGATCCTGACGGCCGAGATCCCCCCCGGGACGCGTGCGAGCCTTCGGGTCGACGAATAACTTTATCCTCTAATCATACCGAGTCCATGACAGGGGTCCCACGCAGGGTCTCAATATTTTTGTTACGGTGCTAGGACTAGTGGGCGGGTCAAACCGACAAATCTGCTTCGTGCGGGCTTTAGCGCAAGCCCCTTAATGGTGCGGGTTCAATCCTGCAATTGCTGCGCGGAGCCCGGTGCCTGCGCCCGGTAGCTACTAGCTTGACGGGTTTAGAGCTTGTACGACGCGCTGCGCTTAGGTCATGGTCCAAAGCGTTGGACATGGACGGCGCTGAATGCATGCGTCGGGCTGGCTCATGATGCTGGCCGTGCGGGGCAGCCCTACGCCGCGGCCGACGCGGCGGCCGACGCCGGTACCGAGGCCGGCACCAACGCCGGCACCGACGTACGTCCCGAGCTATGCACCGACTGTCTGGAACTGCACAAGCGCTGCTCTCGAACAGGCGGCCCAGCGGTGCGGCTCCGTCGCGGACCTCGCGCGCTTCTGTCAAAACGTCACGAACGCGACCCTGACCAGGGCGCTGCTCACGGCCGCGAGTCTTTGCTCGGACGACGACGAAGACGACGAAGTCAAAGTGACCGATTTTGACACGTTCCGCACGGCGGCGGTGTGGGTCCTCGGCGGGCTCGTTTTCCTCGTGACGCTCTTCGTCGCCTGCGCCATCGCGCGCGCGGCTCGGTGGGGTCCCCCTGCGCCGCTCACGGCGGAGGCCGCGTGTCGCGCGGGCGCGTACTGGACGCCGCGCGACGACGACGACGCGCTTCGGATAGCCAGGTAGTATTAATGTGGATAGGTACGTATCAAGTATTCTAGTGTCCCCGGCGCCGCGCCTCTCGTCAGAAACGAAGCTCATTTACTCGATCACAGGGTGAGCTAAGCGCGCGGGTTTCATGCTCTCACAGATCTGAGGCGCTGCGATCTGCTACTGACTGGACACCATGTTGGGGCAGCCCGCGCACATGCGTAGACACCAGCGGTCTATCGCGCGCGCATAGCTAACGAGCGGTGCTGACGCGAACACGAGCACGTAGGCGATTCCAATGATTGCCCACGCCAGGGCGCTCATGTCGCGCACGCGGGAGACGCGCACGCCACGCGTCGAAGCACGCGCCCCCGAAGACGGCGACGTCGAAGCGCGCAGCCCCGACGGTGACGTCGAGTCGGCGCGCCACGTCGCGGCCGTCGAGAACGCCTGCGTGATGTGGCACGAGAAGGCGCCGGACCGCGACTCAAAGCGCGGGTGGACGTGGCCCGTTACTGAGTCCGTTCCGCATGCCATCGACGGGGCCACCGCGCGGTTAGAGCTCTACATGCTAAATTGCTGGCAGCTGCTGCGCAACTCGCACCTATCGCAGTCTTTCCCCGCGATCGTGATCGTCCGCCTCGTCTTTAGAGGAGCCTACGTGCTACTCCTCGCGCCGCTCAAGAAGTGCGATGAAAATATGTACCGCGTCGAATGCGTGCAGCGAAAGCGCATCTGGGCGCACGAACCGACGAATGCGGCTGGGAGGTTGTTCTATGAAATCTTCGTCGATAAGGACGGCTGGGCCTTCTCCTTTTATTTTGACCTGCTCCTCGAACTCAGCTTCATCGCGGCGCTGTGCGGCGCGAACAATGCGTCCGTCAAGTCGAGACAACGCAGCAGATGCCACTTACGAAGATGGCACTGGCTCGGCGCGGCGACGTTGGGCCTGCTCATCGCCATCGCCCGCGACGCGCGCCTCACCTACTGGTCTTACGAGCGCCCGCTCGACTCGACGGCCAAGACCGAAAACATCATTCACGTCATTGGCTGCGCGGTCATCCTCATCTGCGACGCGCTCCTGGTAGGAGTTCTGGCCTATGCCCTAGTTGTAGCGCTCGCCTTTGCACCGGCCGACGTCGCTGAGCAGGCGCGGCGCGTCGAGGCGGCCCGCGATCGCCTTGGGTGGGAGAAGGATCCGACGGAGCGGGCAGCGCTCGCGGCCGCGTTGGCGCGCGACGAGGCGCTGCTCGTGGACCTATGCGCCGAGACGCCCGGCTCGCTCCCGCGTGCCTGGCGCCAAACGGTGGACGCTTGGCGCAAGATGCTCCGTGGGACGCTGCGCGACCCTGCATACGCGCCATCTCACCTCTTCAAGGAGGCCGAAGGCCGCGCGCTGCTCGCCGCGCTTGTGCACCCGCCCGGCGCGTGCCCCGGCCCCTTCGGCGGTCACGATCTCGCCGCGCGCGCGCGCGACCCGCGGCGGCGGCCGCGACCCCTGCGACGCGGCTCCTGGGCCACGTACCTGGACGCCGACCCTCGCCTCAAAATCGAGGAACACGGCCGTCGGGTCCGGCTCTTCTCGCTGCGGCTTGCCTTCGAGCGCTGCACGGAGTCGCTCTGCGGGGCGCTCCGGGGGGTCAAGGCGGACAAGGTCCGCGACACGCCGCGCCTCGACCACCTTCACCTACCAGCGGGCGCAGAGACGGCCTGGGAGGATCGCGTGCGCGATCGGAGCTACCACCCCCCCGCGCGCCTCATCGCCGCGGTGGCGGCGGCGTGGCTCCTGGCGGTGACGCTGATTGCCGTGCTCGCGTACCTGACGTACGCTTTTTCCCTCTACGTGGGGCGCCAGCTAGAAAATCTGGGGGGCGACGTGGACGGCGTCGACGCGCTCGTGCGGGCATACTACAACGAGTCGTGCGCGCACTTCACCGCGGACCTGGTGGACGACGCGGCGTGCGACGAGGTCGACGTAGCGAGCACCGCAAATACCCTGGCCGAGGGTATGGTCCTACTAGCGAACGTGACGGCCTTGGATGCCGACGTCGCGCGGGACGTCTCACGCTTGACTGACGCCGCAAAAACGCTCGCGGCCGAGCTCGAGCTCGCGAGAAACATGACCCGTCAATATATGCCGTATCTGCACGATCCTGCGTGGCAATCAATATGGAGGTAGACCGCGTCTGCTCGATGGCGTGGAAGGTAACGATCACCTGACTCACTGGTTGATTTTACAGGCTCAATTATCGCAGCGAGCTCGATCGCTGGACGCCGGCAGCGGCGCGCGCTGCGGCCATGCTCGCTGAGGCCGGCACGATAGCGGCGGTCGTGGCGTTCATCCTGGTGAACTACGGCCTCCTGACGATTTTATTCCGTTTCGAGGAGGCGACGCTAGTGATGCGGGAAACGGGATTGCTCGACGGCCGCGACTTAATCGCGGCCGAGGCGACGCTCCCGCAGACCCTGGGCGAGATGCTGTGGCGGGGTGCCATCACACCGGCCGCGCCCTACGCCATCCGCTTTATGGGGGTCGTGGTGGCGCACGCGCTCGTCGTCGCCACGCTTTGTTTCCTCGCGGCGATCCTCATCGTATTTTCGTGGAGCCTCTGGGAAGGCGCGCACGCAGCGAGGCGGCTCATCCTCGATCTTGTAAACGGCGCCATCGTGCCGTTATTCGTGCTGTGGCTGTCGAACATGCTGCTCTTCGTGTTTCTCAATAAATTCATTAGCGACGGCACGTATGTGCACCACCGGAACTGCTTTGATTTGTGGGACTTTGTTCTAGGCATGTGGGATCTCATCGTGGGACCTGTCGCGGGGCCGCTGCGCGTCCTGGTCGTCTACCTCATCGCCACGGTAAACGTGCTCCGAGTAGACACCTCGCTCTTCGCCGGGAAGATCGGATGGCTCGACCCGGGTTACAACACGTTCGCGTCAACAGTCATGCTCTCGGAGCGGCACAATAATCCTGTGATGTGCGCGGCCTCCCGCTTGATCCTGTCCGCGGACGGCGCCTACGGGCGGCGCGTGCGGCCGGCGCACTGCCTGGCTTTTGCGTCGCCGGCGCCGTGCCGCGCGCTCGCTTGTCGACTGCCGTCCGAAGCCCTCGCTCGGATTCTGGACGACGTCCTAATGGGTGGGCGCGTCCCGTCATCGTTGAAGCGCGCCGCCTGCGGTGACGCGTGGCGATCGTTGCATTTGATTTATGTCCTGACGCTCCACCCGTCGCTGGAACCGTACAACGTGGCCGCGTGGCGCGCGAGGCCCATCTCCGGGAGTCTGTGGAGGCGAGCGTACCCCCGCGTAAAAAAGCGCAAGGCACGCGACGCGGCGCGACTGCGGCGCTGGGTGCTCGAGGCGGTGGCTGATCACGAGCTCCGGAACGCACCGATGCGCGCGGCGTTTTTGGACGGAGTCGACAAGCTCGAGGAGGTCTTGGCGGCCGAGTCGCCTCGTCGCGAAGTCTTGGCGGGCGAGTCGCCTCATCGCGAAGACGCCGAGGAGCACCACCAGGGGGGGCACTACGGCACCTGGCGGCACGCGGCCGTAGCGGCGCTGCGCGAGGAGCGCCGCCACCCGCGCGCCAGTGGCGACGAGGGCACGGAGATCATTCTCGACGCGGACGCCGTCACCGAGCCGGAGCACCTGGTGGACGTGGCGATGCCGTTCCAGCTCGGGCACCTGAAAACGGCCTTTCGCCTCCTGGACAAGGACCAGGACGGCCTCGTGTCCGTGGCAGATTTGCGGTTCCACTACCAGTCCCAGGGCTGCGAGCTCGCGCCGGCCGAGGCGTTGCAACTCGTGGACGCCGTCGCGTGCACGCGGAAGGGGTATTATGCGGTGGAAGAAGGCGACGTCCGCGAGGTGGAGGTGCATGGGTTCGACCTCCCCGAGTTCGTCGCCTTCTGCGTGTGGCGCCTCGCGTCGGAGGAGCCCGCAGCGGGCAAAGCCGCGGTTGGCAGCGGCCTCAGCCTCGATCCAGAGACGCGCCGGGCGCTCGGCGAAACACTGTTCGTGCGTATGAAGGGCTTCGATGAGCGCGTCGCGGACACGCGCACGCAAACGTCGGCGCCCCTCGGCTTTCACCAGTTCTGGGAGCACGTCGTGGCGCGCACGAAGCTGCACAAGGGGCCGTTTGGCGTGCGGCGGGCGGCGGCGCGGCTCCAGTTCGAACTCCTGGCGCGGGGCGCGCGCGGCGCGGCGCTCGCCGCAGGCATCGAGGGCACGATCTCAAACGGGTGTGGGCCCGCGTTTGCCGATGCCGACCACGCGGCGCCCGACGCGGAAGGCGCGTCGTACGCTAGCGTGGCGGCGTTTTTCGGCGCGTCGTGCTGCCGCGTCGGCGCCGAGGACGACGACGACGCGTTCGAGCGGCTCCTCTCCGAGGACGACGAGGACGCACCGGCGGCGCCTTCGACCCCGCGGGAGAAGGACGACGAAGTATTGCCACCCTGGACGAGAGGCGATGCGGACGTGCTCGTCTGCGCCCTCGACACTTTTGATGCGGACGAGCGCGCCCTGTGCGCCCTAAAGCTGTGGATGCAGGGCGGGAAAGTGGATGGTGCATTGGACGCGGAGGCGATTGCCGCCGCGATTGACGCGAGCGACCCACACGCGGTCCTCGACGCGGTGGCCACGTTGTTGGGGTCTCGCGCGGCCTTGGCGACGATTGGGCGGCGCCGAGCCTTTATTTGGGCCGCGACCGAGCCGAGTCCGCGCGGCGTGGCTGGGCAGCGACACCACCTCTGCATTTTGCTTGGAGAGCTCCCGCCCTACCATCGCGCAGTTCTGGAGCGCCTGGCCAAACACCTAGCGCGGATTGTCCGGCGCCAGCGACTCAATGGGTCCTCCTGGCGCGGCCTTGCGGCGGCCGTCGCACCGTTAGTCTTCGGGCACGGCGTCGCGACCGATGCAGACGAGGCGCTCTGGGCCACCGTCGCATGCGCGAGACTCCTTCGCGTCGTCAACGCCGCTGCGGGCGGGCCGAAGAGTCCGAATGTTTCGCCGAAGACCAGTCAGACCGCCGCCGCAGCGCCTCCGTCTCCGTCGCCGCGCAAATCAAGTGCCAGGGTAAAGCCGGTCGCGACGGCGCCTCCGATCGAGCCGGCTCTGCCGGAGCCGGAGCCGGTCGCGACGCCGGCTCCAACGCCGGAAACGGCCACGCCGCGATCGCCGGAACTTGTAAAGGAGATGCCAACGCCCGCGGCCGTGACGCCCTCACGCGGCGAGCGGCGCTGCGTCGTCGTGCGCGCGTTTTCTGCCGACGCGGCGAACGGGCTCTCGGTCGCCGAGGGGGACGTGGTGTTGGTTCCGGCCGCCGACCTGGCGAAATTCGGGTCCTTGACCTACGCGAGGAAGACGGACGGGTCCGAACGAGAGGGCTACTTGCCGCACAAGTATGTGCGCGAATGTCGCTGACGCGGCTTTGTTAATTCATAGATGTGCCTTTTGTAGTCTTCTAGTTCACAACAAATTATGGTTCTGCGGTTTGTGCGCAACGCAGGAGGCTTCTCTAGCACGCCATCGATGCGCCTACCGGTCAGGGGCAACTTCCCGGAAAATGGCCAGCGTCTCAATATGGTCCGCGCCGGGGAAGAGGACGTGGCCCTCGACATGATCGAGGCGCCAACGGCCCGCCAGTAAAGCCATTAGGTCCCGCTGGAAAGCGTCGAAGCCGCACGACACGTAGACGAGGCGCCGCTTTTTGGGCGCGGGCCGCAGGAGGGCCTTGAGCACGTCGGCGCATAGTCCTTTTCGGGGCGGGTCGACGATAACAACGTCGGCGTCGCGTAAATCGCCGCGTTTTGCACAGGCCGCCGCGGACAGGGTCTCGTACGAGAGCTTGCCCGCCAGCGCCGCGGGAAGGTCTCGCTTCAGCAATTCAACACATGCGGCGTTCCAGGGATTTTCGTCCGAGCAGCGCACGCTTACCGCGTGCTCTAGGAGATGCGCACCGATCGTCGCCACGCCGCCGTAGAGCTCCACTATTCTCGACTTGCGGGGCACGGCGCGCTGAGTGGCCTTGATGATCTCTGCAAACTGCAGCAAGTTGGCCTGGCGGAAGCACGCCGGCGCGAAGGAGAGCGCCACGCCGAGCGGCTTTTCGACCACGCACGCCCCGCACTTATATCCTCTGTCTTCTCCGACGGGCAAAAGTCGGCGCCACGTCTCGGGCCCGCCCCGCCCGTAGATGGCGTTGTCGTGCTGCGATACGGGGTTAAGGTGCGCGAAGCACGAGTGGAGCCGGGACGCG
>Ga0114994_10004451_pt1 | contig 10188 bp, 9 predicted proteins | sample ArcticOcean_MG_C_9_FD_87043 | JGI IMG/M metagenome (GOLD analysis project Ga0114994, IMG submission 87043) | Marine microbial communities from western Arctic Ocean - ArcticOcean_MG_CB2_152 | ecosystem: Environmental > Aquatic > Marine > Oceanic | place: Arctic Ocean: Canada Basin | collected... | reverse complement strand
ATAGAGTAATTATCACGCAGAAACCGAGTGCGAAGAAGCTTTGCTCCGCCTCAGGGGAGAGCAAAAATGCTGTGTCTGAAATTGCTCTTATCTGTAGCGCGATAAGGGGAATAACGGCGATCAGGATGACGAAGGTGGAAACTGTGCCCGCCCAAGGCGAACGGTAGCGAAATGCCACTAGATCAGCTAGTGAGCTTAGCTGGTAGGTGCGAGTCAGTTCTAGTAGGGGGCGCAATAATAAAGGTGAAAGCAGAAATGCCAGCGAGATGCCGATAGAGCCAGCGAGATAACCATAGCCATCACGTAGGGCGTTGCCGATGGAGGTATAGTAAGCCCAGACGCTGGCGAATACGCCGAGAGAGAGCACGTAGACGATCGGATGGCGAACGATTTTTTCGGGAATCCAGCCGCGCTCCGTCACGAAGGCGATGCCGAATAATAGCCCGAGATAGCCGCCGCCGAGTGCGACGATTGTACTTACTTCAAAATTCATCGGAATCCTGTTCTCGATGAGACCAGCTCGCGATAAGGATTACTATGAAGCCCAAGGAAAACGGGCGATACCAGCCGCCAGCGCTCTGGTTGATCCAATCTACGCTAAGTAAGAACAGCAGATAGATTATTAGTAACAGGACCAAGATTGATCGAGGTATATACACAGGTATTCCTTCGTAGTGATAACGCTTGCTAGATGTTATAAGGAGCGTCTGGTCAAGTCTATGGCTATGAGGGTCAAGCAATCGACTCGCTACTGCAGTGGCAGGCTACCGACTTTTGCTACCCCTTGACTCTCCCAACTGCCTATAGCCCATTGCAACTGCGACTTGGGGCTCTCTTTTTCTATTTCTGTCGGTGGTGCTTGGCCAAGAAAAGTCAGTGCCCTGTATATTGCCTGGGATGCTCTATCAGTTTCAATCGATGGTGCAAAAGACTGTTTGCTGAGTTTCTGCCCTTTTTCATCGACGATGATCGGGATGTGGGCGTAGCTCATTTCTTGGTAATTGAGGGCTCTTTGCAAATAGATTTGTCGCGGGGTTGAGTCGAGCAGATCCCAGCCCCTCACTACATGAGTTATGTTCTGAAATTCATCGTCGACAACGACAGCTAGCTGATAGGCAAATAGCTCGTCCTTTCGACGAATTACGAAATCGCCAACTTCGGATTCTAGTTGTTGGGCGAAGTGCCCTTGAATCTCATCATCGAAGCCTATTTCTAGCGCGTCAGTTTTTAAGCGCAGCGCATAGGGCGTTTCTGGTGGGGCGCCCCGTTCACGACAGGAACCGTTGTAGACCAACCCCATTTCCCTGATCTGTGGCCGAGTGCAATCGCAGGGATAGCACAGGCCCTTCTCTTGAAGCTGATCCATGACCTCTTCATAGGCATCCAAGCGTGAGCTCTGATAGAGCACTTCATCATCCCAATCCATGCCAAGGTCTTGAAGCTGTTGTAGGATAAGCTCGGCGCTGCCGGCGGGCTCCCTAGGCGGGTCTAAGTCTTCTACGCGCATTAACCATTTACCTTGGTTTGCACGCGCATCGAGGAAGCTCGCTAACGCGGCAAGCAGCGAGCCGAAATGTAGGGGGCCTGTGGGCGAGGGGGCGAAGCGACCGATGTAGCCCTGTCTCGACTCTGTATCGATTTCTGTAGCTGTTGGTTTTTGCATATTGAGTGTCAGTCTAATACGGATAGGGTCCGTATTTCTCTTTCTCAATTAGAAAGGCAGAAAATGGCTGGTTCTGAGGCGGTTCGTCGGTGAGATTGGCCACATGCGCTGTTTCTTGGAGCAGCGCATGCGACTACGACTACACAATAGTAGCTTAGCTACCGAGTTGCTTTTCTTTAATCTCGTCTAGAGTCTTACAGTCGATGCATTTGTTAGCAGTCGGTCGTGCTTCTAGTCGGCGGATACCAATATCGATTCCGCAAGAATCACAGTAGCCATAGTCATCCTGAGCGATGAGTTCGATGGTGCTATCGATCTTCTTGATTAACTTGCGCTCCCGGTCACGCGTGCGCAGCTCGAGGCTAAATTCCTCTTCCTGGGTTGCACGATCGGCGGGGTCTGGGTAGTTCGCCGCATCATCTTGCATGTGATGCACAGTGCGATCGACTTCTTGCATCAATTGCTCGCGCCAGTCGAGCAGTATCACCCTGAAGTGCTCGCGCTGCTTCTCGTTCATGTACACTTCGGTTTTCTTCGGCTTGTATGGAACGAAGTTCTTTAGAACCGGTTGTGATTCTAAGCTCTGAGAGTTAGCCATGAGCGCTAATGCCTCTGTGTATCCCTATCTAGCGAATTGTATTGCCTATCTTGTAGGCAAGCCGCCGCATTAATGAGGATTTTTCATTTATAAAACAAACTCTTTGGAACGTGTATCGATAGAGTTTGATGATTGATTTTACATGCTCTCAATGCGTGTTCTTCGCGTTGGAAATGTGCAATTTTCAGAAAGCTGGGTAAGCTACCAGATTCTCTATGGGGATGCTATAGAAATCATCACTTAGTTGGATAGGGTCCTGAGCTGATCTTAAGACTATTTAAACCTAGCTGTCTTCAAAATTGATCTACTATAATGACCTTCTTCTATTTCCCTATGTCTCTGCAGGAACCCTAGCATGTCCAATGACCGAATAGCGGATCAAGACCCACTATCGAAGGTGAACCCTTTTCGCGTGATGACGGTCATGGCCCGAGCGCAGCACTTGGAATCCTTGGGGCGTCGAATAGTGCATATGGAAGTCGGTGAGCCCGATTTCTCTTCAGCACAGCCAATCATAGATGCGGGAAAGAGGGCCCTTGATGACGGGCTGACGCAATATACAGCTGCTACAGGCCTTTCTGAGTTAAGAGAATGCTTGTCTGTCCACTACCGGGAAAGCTACAACGTCGAGGTTGACGCGAATCGTATACTGATCACGCCGGGCGCGAGTGGAGGACTAAATCTATTGGCGAATCTGCTGGTGCGCGCTGGCGATGGTGTCTTGCTTAGCGATCCTGCCTACCCCTGTGTGCGCAACTTCATTCACATGATGTCAGCGCAGCCGCAGCTAATTCCGGTAGGTGTTGAGCAGAATTTTCAGCCTACGCTAGAGCAGTTGAATGAATACTGCACAGACAATACCAGCGGCCTATGGTTGGCATCCCCAAGTAACCCTACAGGCACAATACTGGAACGATCGAAACTTAAAGCGGCTTGTAATTGGGCAGCGTCGAGACAAAAGCACCTCTTAGTTGATGAGATTTATCATGGCCTGCACTACGTTGACGACTTGCCAAGTGTTCTGGAGCTAGATCAATCAGCCTTTGTAGTGAATAGCTTTTCTAAATACTTCGGCATGACTGGGTGGCGCTTGGGCTGGATCGTAGTGCCCCAAGAGCATGTCGAGATGGCCACTATACTCGCTCAGAATATGTATATATCGGCATCATCAATTTCTCAATATGCGGCTCTAGCGGCGTTCACTCCCGAAGCAAAACTAATTTTTGAAGAGCGTAGAGAGGCATTTCGCCACAGAAGAGACTTCCTAGCAGGAGCGCTTAAAAGTATGGGCTTCTTACTCTCTGACAATATTCAGGGGGCATTTTATGTCTATGCCGATATTTCTAAGTTCTCCGATGACTGCGAGATATTTTGTCAGAACATGTTAGAAGATCATGGAATCGCCCTGACTCCTGGTACAGATTTTGGTGATTTCGAAAGCAAGAGACACGTGCGTATAGCATTTACCACAGACATGGACAGTTTAGAGCTAGGTGTCCGGCGGCTTCAGAACGCCTTGCTATAAACTACCTTCCTTTCTCAACCCACAGGAATCTTGCCTATGCAGTTGCAAAAGAAATTACAGGAAGGCGTATTACTAAGGCGCTATAAACGGTTTCTGGCTGATATTACGAATAAGGAGGGAGAGTCCATAACGATTCACTGTCCTAACACAGGTTCCATGAAGAACTGCCAAGAGCCAGGCAGCAGGGTCTGGTACTCCGACTCTGAAAACCCGAAGAGGACGTATACCTGCACTTGGGAGCTTGTCGAGGTCGATGAGAAACACATCGTTGGCATTAACACAGGATTGGCTAACAAGCTTGTACACGAAGCAATTACATCAAACAGCATCGAGGAGCTGACGGCTTATGGGTCACTACGTACAGAAGTAGCCTATGGAGAACAGAAGAGCCGCATCGACTTACTTCTCGAGGGAACCGCTCGGGACCCGGATGCACTGTGTTATGTCGAAGTAAAGAATGTGAGCCTCGGTCTAGGCGATGGACTAGGCAGCTTTCCTGATGCGGTAACGACTCGTGGTCAGAAGCATCTGCAAGAGTTGCTGCATATGCATACCCAAGGTCATCGAGCAGTGTTGCTGTTTTGCGTTCAGCACAGCGGTATACAACGGATCATCCCTGCAGACGATATAGATCCTGAGTATGGTCGCTTGCTTAGAGAAGTAGCGTCAAAGGGAGTGGAGGTGCTCGCCTATCGAGCGGACTTTGATGTGCAAAATTCGTGCGTCACACTTCGAGAAAAGGTGCCCGTACTGCTAGGCTAGGACTTGGTGAAAGCTAGAAAGTATTCGAAATGCCTTACTGCAGCGGTGTCGGAGCGCGCAATGCCGATTCCTCGACCATGATCATCCCCTTGTCTATGATAAACGGTATTGCCTGTAGGTGTTTGCCCTTGCAAGGGCCTGCCAGACAGCGGCCACCCTCTATCTCGAAAAGAGCTCCGTGGGTGGAGCAGATGATTAATGCGCCATCGGGGTCTAGAAATCGATTTTCCTCCCACTCGAGTGGAGTGCCCAGATGTGGGCAGCGATTCCAATACAAAAATAATTCAGCATCCTTCTTAACAGCAAACATATAGAGATTGTTAAGCTCAATCCCTTTCGAGGTGCCTTCTTCTATTTCATCTGCGCTAATAATACTGATCATGAATCTTCCACTAACGAATAGTTAAGCAAGGGCCTTCTTTAAATCTGCCAGCAGATCATCGACTTCTTCTATGCCGATTGAGAAGCGAATCATTGAGTCAGCGATGCCCATGGAGGCACGACGCTCTGCTCCCATCTCATAATAGATTGTATGGGCAACAGGAATGGCTAGAGTTCGGGTATCTCCGAGGTTGCTGGATGAGACTATATTTTCCATCGCATTTAACACATCGAAACAGTCGACGCCGTCGGCGAGGTCGATGCTCATAATAGAGCCAAAGCCATTAAACAGTTCTTTTGCTCGCGCATGCTGCGGATGGACCGGCAGCCCAGGATAGTAAACCTGCTTCACCTTGGGGTGTTGTGCGCAGAATTCGGCAACTTTCTGGGCGTTGCTACACGCCCGATCCATGCGCAGGCTCAGCGTCTCAGAACCTACCGCCAGATGATGAGCGGCTTCAGGGCCTAAAGAGGCGCCGATGTCTCGTAGACCCTTCTTTTTGACTTGGGTAATGCCCCACAACTGGGTGTCTTGGTTTTTATAATTGTCGTAGATATTCGCGAAGCCGGTCCAGTCGTAGAGGCCAGTATCGGTGATCGCGCCACCGAGTGCGTTGCCATGGCCGCCTATGTATTTCGTCAGGGAATTAACGCTGAAGCTGGCGCCTACCGACTTTGGTTGAAACAGATGAGGTGAGGTCATGGTGTTGTCGACGCAGAAGATTAGGTTTTCGCTTTTGCACAGCGCGCCTATCCCAGCTAAGTCTGCGATCTGTGTGGCAGGATTAGCGATGGTTTCGACGAACACCAATCGGGTATTTTCTTTGATCGCAGATTTAACCTCAACGACGTCAGTTGCGTCGACGAACGTGACCTCGATGCCTAGATTCTGAAATGTGCCAAACAGGCTGTTCGTATTTCCGAACAGGAATGCGCTAGAGACGATGTGGTCTCCCTGTCTAAGGAGCGATAGCATCGTAGATGCGATAGCGGCCATGCCAGTTGCGAAAACGGCGGTAGCGATACCATCTTCCATTGCCGTAATTCTATTTTGAAGTGCAGTAACGGTAGGATTTAGCTGCCGACCATAGTTATAGCCTGCGCGTTTCCCTTGAAAGACTTCAGCCAATTCTCTGGCATCTTCATAGCCATAGGCGACTGACGGATGAATGGCCTTGTGCAATACGCCATGTTCCGGATTGTCTCTGCGGTCGGAATGCAGATTTGTAGTGTTAAAGCCTTTTTTGGTCATAATGGCGGCTCAGATGAGTTCAAGGGAGGCAGTGCTGGCGGTGTTATACACCAGCATTCTGGAATTTGGAAGCTACGGGCTAATGATAACGCCTGTCTTAGATGTGATCTAGTTGATCTTGGCACTTCAGGCAATGGCTTGCCTGGGGCTGCACTTTTAATCGTTTGAACTGGATTGGCTCGTCGCACTGGTCGCAGTAACCAAAGTCCTCTGCATCCATTCGATGCAGAGCTTTGAGGGTCTTTCTCAAGCTAGCCTCTGCTTTCGCTCGAGTCGATACGGCCATACTCTGTTGTTGCATAGCATCCATACGAGAAAGCCTGCCTACAGAACTTTGATCTAGGGTCACAACACCAGTCGCCGATTCAGCGTCGCGTAGCTGCTGTTCCAACCTGGTTTTGTTGGATTTTAGGAGCGAGCGCAGTTCTTGTGTTTGCTTGGGCGTGAGCTGGTCCAAGATGGGTGCCGCCTTCAAGGTTAACTTAGTTGAGGAAGTCTTCTATTGAAGCAATCCGGAAAAGAGCGGCCGGCTATCGATGAGTGTCTGAATTTCAGCGAGTCGCTGTGCGTATTGCGGACTGTTTCTGTCCGTATACATCGCATTGAAGTCGGTTTCGGATAGGCCATCTCGATTGTTGCCTACCTGGGGCATATAGTCAGATTCATTCTGTAGGCTTGCCAGCCTGCCCTGTATGATTTCCGCAGTATCAGGGTCGGTGGTTGCAAGTCGAGCGATGGTGACACCTACGCTATTCGCAGTAAGATCAGAAAAACTGAACCCGGAACGATAGCGCGCATCATAGGCTTCCTTCGTTGTAGACAGCATCTGTGCCAGGTCTGCGCCAGCCGAAGCGGTTATTGCGGCTGTCGAAACAAGATGCTGTGCTAGATCATGACGCCTGAGCAGTCTTGCCTCTATAAAGGGGGCGGGTTCGATTTCCCGGGCGGCTTCTTCCCCGATGAGTTGTGCGATCGATTCTTCATTCAAATAGATGGCTAAGGTTTGAAAGGCAGTTCGATTCTCTGCAATCGGGTCACTGCCCGCTAGGGTCTTGTCCGCCGCCGCGGTAAACAGTGGCGATAAAAAGGCATTGATCGATACGGCACGAATGTCGATGGGCACGGCCGCCGCTATGTTTGTTATAATGGAATAGTAGTCGATTATTCGTTGCTGATCCTGCTCAGATATAAAAAGCTGCTGCGCCTGATTACCGATGCGACTAATTAGATTCGGGTCCCATTGTATTGCAACTCTCATTTGGTTCAGCTCGACCTCGACAGTTTCAACATTGTTGATCAGTTCACTGATATCCATATAAGCGATGTTTTCGGTTGCGAGGTTGCCTCGTAGGCGCTGTAGGGTGAATTGTAGAAATCTATTGGGCACAGCAATTTTGCCTATTCGTAATGCATCCAGCGTTAGTCGATTGTCATCCTCGATGAAGTCGGCCTCTACGTTCAAGTACATGGGCAGCGGCCTTGAGCCGATCCGAACACTCAATTGGGCACTTAGGTTGTCTTGGGATAGCTGGGTTCGTGCTGCCCAGTCGGAGGAGAGGTTCATAATATTAACCGCGTAGCGCAGTAGTAAGTTCAGTTCCTCAGAGTTGACCTGTAGTTCATGTCGGCTTGCAATGCTAGGGGACTGAGGGGTGCTTTCCAGCAGCAGGGTTTCAATTCTGGAAAGCTCTTCATCAGTAAACTGTTGTTCAGCGACGAGACTGGGAGAGGTCTCTATAGAAAGCAGCAGCACGATCACTGGCGTGCTGAGGAGCAGCACTACAAGGGTGCGCAGCAAGAGTATGGGGAGTTTTGGGCGTGTTGAATTTCTAGAGTCCAATGTGGCTTGCCTGCTCATGATGAATTCGTCTTGCTCGCTGAATTAAGCCGCCGGGATGCAAAGTATCTTGATCCTGCCGATAATAGATGTAGACCTAGATTTTACTGACAAACAGCGTGTTTATCGCTATAAAGTATGACAAAGTCGACAGAATCTACGATTTATAGTGGAAATAATTTATTAATCAAGGGCTTGGAGTTGGTATCCCTTGATAGATAGGCAGTGTGCTGAATGTTAGGCGCTCAGTCTGAAGGAAATTGTCATGGAAAACCGTTTACCCAAGCGCGAAGCACGTTTACTCCCGAGTGCGGCTAAAATTCGAGCAGTTGTTGCTATTCTACTGCTACTGGTGCTGGAGTCTTGTGTGTCTCAGGCCATTAAAGATGCAGAGATCGCTGTTGTCGAAGCCGAACGTATGGCAGCGGCGCAAGTCGTAGCGGATCAAGAGCGTGCCCGAGCAGCAGAGCTTCAAGCGCAACGAGAGCTAGCGGCGGCAGAACGTGCGCGAGTTGAAGAAGTAAAGCAGCGGCAGCTTGCCGAGGCTAAAGCCCGAGCGGATGCGGAACGCGAAGAGCAGGAAGCGATCGCACAGGCGGAACGTGATCGGCGTGTTGCGATAGCGGCAGCAGAAGCGCAAAGACAGGATAGGCTAGACAGAATTACAGCTCTGGAACAGCAGATAGCATCAATCGAGACAGAAGTAAGCGAAGAAGAGTCGAGGGCTTCTACGTTGACGCGAGCTATCCAGACCGCCGAAGAGCTCTTAACGACGTTGGCGGCAGAGCAGACCAAGTACGAGAATACCGATGAGGCGGGCAATACAGTGGAGCCTCTGGCGAAGGAATTAATAGCAGAGTTAGAATCGGTTAAGAATGAATTAGTGCGTCAGGCCAATTCGCTATAGGCAGCTTTGGGGCTAGCATCTCGATATGAACAATAAAGTCGTCGATTTTCAAGCAGGTAAGGAAAACCAGCTAAACAAGCGTAAGGAGGCAAAACTCGATGAGATGCGTCAGGCCTTTCACTTGGCTCGCAGTGAGGCCAATAAGGTGACAAGCAAGGGCTCTAGTACTCACTCAAGTACTAAAAAGAAGCGCAGCAAATCTAAGAAATAACACCCAAATAAGTCGTTTTATGTCCCCGCCCCGCTTCTTGCAATGTGGGCTAGTTATTGTTTCTCCCCCAATCTCTCGAAAAGCACTGAAATACTGGTTTCACAGCGTGTTTATCGCCTTTTTTTGCGGCGTTCATTATGGTAAAGTGCGCGCCTTAAAAATAAACATTCCATTGTAAGGGGAAGAATTTCGATGTCAGGCATAACAATTTGGGTAACTACAGTTCTGTCGCTGATGGGCTTGGGGATAGCCTTCTTTTACATGAAGAAGGTAGTAAGTATTCCGCTTGATCTAGGGCTAGATGAAGAACAGTCGAAGAAGCTAACTTTCATCCACGGCGCTATTGCCGATGGAGCGATGGCTTTCTTGAAGCAAGAATACAAAGTCCTGACGATATTCATGGGGGTTTTCGCCGCTATTATCGCCATTCTGATCGATAATACTCATACCCCAGATATCCATGAGGGTATCTATACTGCTATCGCCTTCCTGTTTGGTGGTGCGATATCAATAGCTTCTGGCTATATCGGTATGAAGGTAGCGACTCAAGGCAACGCACGAACTACGGTTGCTGCAAAGAAGGACATTTCCGCAGCGTATGATGTTGCGATTAACTCTGGCGCTGTAATGGGCTTTGCTCTTGTCGGACTCGCGACGCTTGGGCTGGTTATCATCTATGTGGTGATGAGCTGGCTGCTCGCTGACCTTGGTCCTGAGAACAATCACATCCTTATGGAAGTGATTGCCGGCTTTGGACTGGGTGGATCTACAATCGCGCTATTTGCACGTGTTGGCGGCGGTATCTTCACTAAAGCTGCAGACGTTGGCGCTGACTTGGTAGGTAAGGTTGAGCAGGGCATCCCAGAGGATGACCCACGTAACCCAGCGGTAATCGCAGACAACGTTGGTGACAACGTAGGCGACGTTGCTGGTATGGGCGCTGACCTTTTCGGTTCTTGTGCGGAAAGCACCTGTGCTGCAATGGTTATTAGTGCGGTCGTTTTTGCCGGCAACCCAGATGCATTGTTATTCCCGATCTTGATCAGTGCGGT
>Ga0114994_10004450_pt1 | contig 10188 bp, 5 predicted proteins | sample ArcticOcean_MG_C_9_FD_87043 | JGI IMG/M metagenome (GOLD analysis project Ga0114994, IMG submission 87043) | Marine microbial communities from western Arctic Ocean - ArcticOcean_MG_CB2_152 | ecosystem: Environmental > Aquatic > Marine > Oceanic | place: Arctic Ocean: Canada Basin | collected... | reverse complement strand
TATCATTGGCACACCGACTGCGAACCAAAGTACTGCGATTTTCAAGGTTAAATCTTGTAATAGTTGGGATGTGTGTAGCGCAGGAGTTGCGTTTACAATTACCATTAACGAACCTGCTCCTGTAATTTCTTACCCTAATTCTGAGTATGAATTCTTCAAGGATGTACCAATTACGCCAATAGTACCTACGAGTACTGGTGGAGTACCTTCATCTTGGGAGATTTCTCCAGAACTACCATCTGGATTGAGTCTGAGAGCCGATGGTGCAATCATAGGAATTCCATTCGTGGATTCCCTTGCTACAAACTACACAATATACGCAAACAACAGCGGTGGAACTGAAACTGTAGTTATCGAGATTACAATTAATGGAACTGGAGTATTCGTCAATTACCCATACAATAATGCTGAATTAGCGCAGTATTCTCCAATGATGCCATTATATCCATCAACATCTGGAGCAGCTGTTATTTCCTGGTCTATCGATCCTACACTTCCTAGTGGTCTATTATTTGGAATCAGTAACGGTACAATTTATGGTACACCGAGCGCCTTGACTGATTCAACAGTGTACACAATCAATGCAACTGGTGTTGAAGATTATAGTCTTACAACAGTTACATTATCTGTTCTTGTAGATACTGATTTTGATGGAATACCTGATACTAGTGACGATGATCTTGATGGTGACGGATGGTCTAATGATGCAGAATCACAATGTAACACCGATGAAACAGACGAATCTGACTATCCAAGCGATGTAGACCAAGATAGAACCTGTGACCTGTTTGATACAAGTGATGATCGTGCGATTATCTTGATTTACTTTAGAAATAACGTAGAATTGGCAAACCACAGCGCAATGAACCCGCTCGTCCCTGTTACAGCAGGTGGGGATATTGATACTTGGGAGATTTACCCTGCATTACCTCTGGGCTTAGAGTTCAACGGGACAATGCCTAGTCGCTCAACAACCGATACCGGTACAATTTCGGGAACACCCACTGAAACCAGTGGCGCTACTGTCTACACTATCTGGGCCAACAACACAAACTCAGGACAGAGTAGTTCATTCCAGATTACTTTAGGAGTATTACTAGATTCTGATGGTGATGGAAACCCTGACGTCTATGACGATGATATCGATGGAGACAGTTGGTCTAATGACATGGAGAATCTCTGCGGTGAAGATCCAACAGATTCCTCCAGTACACCTATCGATACCGATGGTGATGGCGTGTGTAATTACATCGACAGTGATGATGATGGTGATGCATCCATCGACACTGAAGAGATTATGTGTAACTCTGACCCACTAGACCAATCCTCAGTCCCAGTCGATGCTGACAACGATGGAACCTGTGATGCTCTACAATCCGACAGAGATTTAGATGGATGGGCTGATGGCCCTGAAGAATCCTGTGGCACTGACCCAGATGATGCATCCAGCGTGCCTGTTGATTCAGATGGTGACATGATTTGTGATTCATTGGATGATGACAGGGATGGAGATGGTGTTGGAAATAATGTAGACGACTTCCCTGATGACCGTTCTGCTTCAAAGGATTATGATGGTGATGGAGACCCTGACTCAATTGTTGGTACTTCAACATCAACCCCTCCGCTAGTTGAAGACTATGATGATGACAACGATGGCTGGTCAGATTATGATGAATCAATGTGTGGTACAGATCCTCTCGATACCTCTGATATCCCTACAGATACCAATGGTGACAAAACCTGTGATGCACTAGAAGATGACACCGATGGAGATGGATTTACTGATGTTGATGATGCGTTCCCACTCGATAAGGACGAATGGCTGGACACAGATGGTGACGGTACAGGAGACAATGAAGATACAGATGACGATGGAGACACTTGGTCTGACGAAGACGAAGTGACGTGTGGCTCAGACCCACTCGATTCTGTAAGCATACCAACTGAATTAGATGCTGATGGAAACTGTGTAGTCACTCAAGAAGAAACCGATGTTACTGAAAAAGAAACCGCTGTTACAGAAAAAGAACCCAAAGATTCTGACAACGACAGTAGTTCATCTAACATATTGTGGCCAGCTACATTCTGTTGCTTATTATTACTACTTTTGTTACTAATTCCGCTAATGTATTTGTCTAAAGAAAGAGGCGATTCTCTGTTGGTTTTAATTGGAATGAGAAATGGACCTGAACCGGAAAATACCACTTCAAAACCCAAATTTGTTAGTGGAAGTGGTACAAAGACAGACCCATTTATTCTCAAACCAGGATCTGTTAAAAACTTCGGAGACAGTCTAGAAAGTAAGGAAACAATCACGATTTCTAATCTAGATCCTGAAACTTTGGTCACGATTAATGATATGGCAGCACACACTAACCGTGGGCGCTTTAGTATGGATTCGATATTGGTAAAAGGAGACCCTAGTCAAAAGGGCGAAGGTTCCATTGTATTCCAATTAAACTTTGATGACAATGTTACTGAAGACGATGTCAGTGGTTTTTACAATGGCAAAATCCGTATTGGAAGTTCATCGGTGTACATCAATTGGGAAGTTAAAGTCGGAGATCCTGAGGCTGATGAACTAGCAGCAGAAAAGGAAATCAAAGAAGCGAAGGAAAAGGCCGATAAGAAAGAGGCAGCAGATGCAAAGTCAAAGTCAAAGTCTGAGAAAGAGGCTACTGAAAAGAAGGCTAAAGACGACGCTGATGCAAAGTCAAAGTCTGAGAAAGAGGCTACTGAAAAGAAAATCAAAGAAGCAGAGGAAAAAGTCGCTGTAGCTGAAGCAAAAGTAAAGGCTGCTGAAGATAGGGTTGCATCTGAAAAGAAAGCTCGAGAAGCTGCTGAAGATACTGCTCGTGTTACTGCTGAACAGGCTGCAAAGGAAAGACTTGAACAGCTGGAGAAAGAGATGGAAGAGCGCCGTAAGAAACTCGATGAAATGGATGAGAAAACTCGTAAGAAAGAGGAAGAACTGCTACGTATTTCTGAGAAGGCTAAGACCATTGATTTCACAACTCTAGGAGTTGCTGCTCGAAGCACCGTCACAGAATCAGTCGAGAAGGGAGCATCGGAAGTCGCCATGGGTGACACCTCAGACTTCGAAGATAGCGGCAGTGCGTGGGTTCAAGACAACGAAGGTGGCATGAACCTCTCATGGACAGGCAAGACAGCGACTGCACTGACTGGTGTCAAGGGCCTCAAGAGAGGCTTTGCCGCTGCAGCAACAATCACAGCCAGCGACGTCCTACAGAAAATCACGGGAGTTGGTCCTTTCATAGAGAACAAATTGAACGCTCTTGGAATCTATACCTTTGAACAGGTGGGTAACATGACTTCTGAAATCGAAGAAAAAGTAAACATCGCTATCGAATTCTTCCCTGGAAGAATCAAGAGAGATAAATGGGCAGATCAGGCAAGGAAACTCGATAAGGAGTGAATCACATACTTAGATCGAGATGGTTTTATTCAAACGAACCAATTACTGTATTAATATAAGCCATTCATGAAAGGGTGTCCCATTTTACTTAACACAGTTCTAGCGTAAGCATGTCCGATGATGATAAGCCAACCAACGGTGAAGAAAGGGCGCTAATTAAGTTCCTTTTAGAAAACCGAGCAATGGTAAACTGGGTTTCAATTTTGATGCTCGTCTTCGCCGTTTGGGCAACGATCGAAGTTATTACAAACGCATTAGGAGCTACTTGGTGGCCTCCTGAAACTGGAATTCCAATGTCAGAGTTGTACAACTCCGATGAAGGCACAAAAAACATCAACAATGGCTTAGTCATTGGTCTTGGTGCTGTATTTGGAACGCTCGGTATTATGATTCAATATTTCTACCGTGCTGCACCATACGTTGATGCATCAATGCAAGCGACTGCAGCATTGATTATTTCAGCGGTTAAGGAAGAAGAAATCCAAGATTCTGCTAAGAAACTCGCTATTGAAATGGTAGCCGAGGCGGAAGAAGCAGAAGAAGAAACAGATGCAGATGCAGATGCAGATGCAGAAACAGCGGCTGAAGCCGACACACTCGATGAAGCAGAGGAATCTGCTGATGAGGCCGACGGTACAGATGAATCGTCGACAGCAGACGACGAACAACGAAAGAAATTCTAAGGTGAAAATATGTGGGAACATCGATCAGTATCAAATAAAGCGTACGTAGAATCAAAGCAGATGCGACCAAGCGAAACTTATGTTCGCTTGATGGACATCGTAGAAGAAGCGGTCTCAAAAGCTCAGGTCGACGAATTCGACCATGAAGAATTCCTCAAGTATATCCCTCAGAGAGGGCCATGGGAAGAGCTACCAGTATCTGACACTAGCAAATCTGATCCTCGAGTTAGATATATTGGCCCAGGAAGAGCACGTTTGTTGAATACAAACCTGATTCTGGGTTCAACATGGGTTGAAGCAGAACGCTTCAAGTTCGAACGTCGAATCTCAAATGTTGCAGAGTTCCTCAAGCAGAAGACAATCATCAATGCAAACATGTGGACTCCTAAACAATTGTCAACTACACAAACCCTGTTCTTTTGTTCAACTGGTGACGAAGAGCGCATGGGTGGCTCCTTCCTAACCGGAGATGGACCTGGTGTTGAACATCCATTCCTTGGGTCTAAGGACGGAGAAGATCCAGAATGGGAACCGATCCTTTGGGGATTGGGCCATCGAGGCGTTGTACCAGATTCCGACCCATTAGACCAATGTTTCTATCCTTCGTTGATGCATAGGGGTGTTTCATTCAACAACAGACTTGGATGGACTCGTTTCTCTCCTGCAGGTTTCGGAAAAGATGCCAGCGGATACATCATGACTCGACCTGGAACTTGGATTTGGCCAGCAGTTAATGGCAATCGTGAATCACCAACAGCATTCAATTTGCTTGTGAACCTTCCAGACCGCCGCCTCTCGTTTGGTGAAGAAGGAATTACCGATGTCTACATGACCACTGGTAAGACTTCTCTTTACAGTTTAATGGGCATGATGAGCTCTTCAACAGTTCGTCAAATGTTTGGTGCAGGTTCTGAGATGGTTCCTTTGGAATTCCATTGCATCGAGCCTGGATTGGATGAATGGATTGCAGGTGCTAGTGACGAAGACAAGTATGCTCGTCTGTTCGAGACCTGTGCATCCTTAGGATACATGTTGACCGATCCATGGATTGGTGGACTTGGTGGCGGAGCAAAGCGACGCCGACTTCTGATTTACCCTCGTGATCAAGGTAATTTGTTAACATGCGTCAACGCAAGCCAAGTTGCAGACCACGCTCTCAAATCTAATTATGAGTCAACGGTATTCACGAAACTAGATCAGGCCGACTTCATGAACAGAGTTACCCGCCGATTCAAGGCATACGCAGACCTTGTTGCTGCAAGTGATGTTGCTCAAGGCTCACGTTGGATTAGCCAGGCGGACTTCCATGACGGTGAAAAGAAACAAGTTGGACCAAACGTCCATTCGATTCTTTCTGTGAGGGGATACGATGTCATGAGCATGGATGAGTATATCCAGACCTTCAATGATATTTCTGCAGCACCTGACCGCTTGATGCGCCGCTGCGTTCAATCGATTGCAACAAATGCTCTGAAGACCGTTTATCCGCTCTCAGACCTCGGTGAGACTGCAGATTCAGCTCCTTATTCGCACATCTTCGCATCTAAGGACGAAAACCCATTGGTTTACTACACGGATATCCGCTTCTTCGTACCAACATCAATTGACAAGCTACGCAACATTACCGGAGCACGTGGTGCAGACCGTGGACGTATGCGTGAGGCATTCACTGCATTAACCAACGCAGATCCAATGACCAGTCTTTCAATCCAAGACATTTGTTTGCCGTTCCTTGCCGACATGGGCGAAGATTCGTGGCAAACCGGTACCGGGCTGAATGAAAACGAAATTATCGTTGAAGTGACAATGGCTGTTAATCCTGCTAGAGTTTGGCGCTCACTGCTTGAACCTGCAACCAAGGAAATCTTTGACTTACCAAAGGGCAACCAAGGAACTGCAGCAAATCTATGGGGCGACATTTTCATTGAAAACGAAACGCTTCATTCACGCATGGAGAAAGATGGGCTTGGGCACTACTTGCGCTTGTTAAAACTCGCATTCCATTGGGCTAACGATGAAGCACGTAGAATCCACGGATTGAAGAAGAAGTGACCTTGTGTATTGTAGAGTTGATGAGACGTGTCTGCCACCCTCAACCTCACAGAGATACTTTCAGCACTGCAAGATGAGATTACTGTAGGTGGAGCAATTTCAGCAGAGCATCGTTCATTCTACACAACTTTCCGTGCACAGTTGGATACTTATTCGGGGTCGTTTATATCTCTAGAGATTCAAGGTTTGCTGGAGGATGCCCGTAATGAGGCGTCAGGTGATATTTCAGATGAAGAATTTGAACAGTTTACCAAAGCAGTTTTGTCAAAAATAAGTACTAAAGAACTTCTTGAAATCGAAACAAAAGAGCAAGCGGAAATACGTTCTGCTGAGCAGGCTGCCAAGGATGCTGAAGAAGCAGCACGTAAAGCCGAAGAAGAAGCCCGAGCGCAAATTCGCAAAGACGAACATAACAAGGCTTTGGCAGAAATTGAAGCAGCGAAGATCGCTGCCATAGAGGAAACTGTGCGTATCAAAGCTGAGACGGCTGCACAAATTCAAGAAACTAAAGAGGCCGCTGAACGGGCTACTGCGGAAGCTGCAGCGCGAGCATCAGAAGAATCTGCTCGAAAGCAAGCAGAAGCGGAACTTGAAGAAGCCAAACGCCAAGCAGAAATTGAACGCTTGAAACTCCAAAATCTCACCACTCAAGAGCCAGAACCGGATGCCGAACCGTTATCCGAGATAGATGAGTCGTCAAAAAAGATTGTACCAGATATACCTCCAGATAATGAAGAAGCAACGCTAACGACACCAGTTGAGGAGGACTCGAATAACGTCTCTCGCCTTCTTATCGTCACTGGACTGATTGTAGCAATCGGCTTAGCAGTCGGCTTAGCAGTCGCGTTCTTGCTTTGAATTCGAGTGAATCGCTGAATTCATCCGAATATACTTAATAGCGCTTCTTCGATACTCTCTTAGGCCAAATCATCACAATTATATGCCAAAAAGCGCTGAAAATCAGTGCGATTAACGCTACGGATTCAAGCAACGCTTTATCTATGCCAATTAATAGGACGAGATATGGGAATAACTAGGCAATTTATTCGAATCTGCGTAATGCTTTTCGGTATTTTAATACTGTTGTCATATGTTTATGGGGTTTCAAAATCTGGCGATGCAATGGCACTTTGGGGCGGAATCCCAATTAGTTGGACTAAATTCATAATACCATGGATGTTTATCGCTGCTATTGGTTTTCTAATGTATTGGTGGACCATTCTCTACAGTGTTGATGCTTCGGTGATCGATGCCTTGAGATGGCCATGGGGAGAATCAGATGGAAATGGAGCCACTAGGTTACTTCTTACATATTGTGTGTTTATGATTCCCTCTATGCTATGGCTTGAAAGTACTGAGTTTCACGCTAATACTGAATATTCATGGACACCGTTGTTGGTAATAGGAATCCTAACTCTTGTTTCTATTGGCAACATAATGCTTGGATTGTTAGCTTATTCTGCTTATCAAGATGATATTGAAGGCGCCAAAGTAATGCTGGCTGGTTCAATAATGCTCAGTATCCAATGTATTTTCCTTGATGGGATTTTATGGAATATCAAGTATCCTTGGTGATCATTAAATCGGTTTGTTCACTCTCGACCTACTAGTTTCTATTAGGTGAAATGCTATTTATTATTGAAGTATCAATCACGTTACTGCATTATTGATAAGAAACCCAGGGGCAGAGACGCATATGGAGACGAAGGATGAGCAAGCAGGTGCATGGACAAAGGCGTTCGAGTCTGGTAAATTCATTCGTAAATCGAGTGAATTCCGTGACTATATTGAGACCGATGGTACTTTTGATGTTGAAAGCAAACGATACCACCTCTACGTATCTCATGCATGTCCTTGGGCCCACAGAACGCTCATCGCGTTAACCTTACTTGGACTTGAAGACCACATCACGTTTGATGTGGTCGACTGGCGTATGAATCAGGATGGTTCATGGTCATTCAATCCCGATGAGGAAGGGGCTACTGTCGATTCTGTCAATGGAGAAAGTAGTCTTGAAGGCGTCTACAATAGAGCGTTCGAAGGTTGGAATGAGAGTCCAAGCATAGGAACAGTCCCTGTGTTGTGGGATAAGAAACACGCGACCATTGTCAATAATGAAAGCCGAGAGATAATTCGAATGTTCGACACACTGGCTCAATCAGGGCTAGGAAATGGTTCAACCCTATGTCCATCTGAACTGAAAGAAGATATTGACGCGATGATTGATGCGAATTATGAATCCGTCAACAATGGTGTCTACAAGTCTGGTTTCGCACGAACTCAAATGGCATATGACGAAGCAGTCACTGCTTTGTTTGCTCGTCTTGACGAGTTAGAAACCCATCTCGATGGACGTGAATGGTTGGTTGGGCAAGGAAAGGGCCAAATTACTGAAGCCGACATTTGCCTCTTCCCAACTCTAGCGCGCTTTGATTTGGTGTATGTTGTTCACTTCAAGTGCAACCTTCGAAGAATCATTGATTATCCCAATTTACAGGCATTTGTCGAGCGAATTATCGATCTGCCTGGTGTGCGTGATACTTGTCATTGGCATCACATCAAAGCACATTATTTCTGGTCACACCAGAGTATCAACACCTTTCGGATAATCCCTCTCGGTCCGCTTGAAGGCGCACATACAAAATAAAATGTGATTAGCCTAATTGACTAGGCAAAGCCCAGACGTCAATAATATGGATAAATTCAAACAATACCATGGCGATAAATGGCTTCAAGCATTCTCTGTAATGACTAATAGAACTGGAGACTTGAAATATACCACGACCTACCTTTGGCTGGGGAGCGTATGCAGAAGCCAATTTTAGTCGCACTAATTTGTGGCATGTTACTATTCTCTGGTTGTACCATGCCGTGGAGTGAAGAAGAGGATACCACAGGTATGTGTACTGCTGGTGACGAGAATGGTGATGGTGACAATTCTTGTGAAATCTTTGATGAGGTAGTTGAGTCGGAAAATAATGAAACCGATGTTCTGCCCCTTTTACCGGGTTTTGGTGATAGTAATGGCACTAGCAATGACACTAGTAATCCTTCAAGTCCTAACGATGATGCAAATGTTACTTGGGAAGGGATTCAAACAGAAACCCCCGTATTTTGGCGTTGTACAACCTATGTTCAGGAATCTGCTTTAGGCAATAATACCAGTAATGAAAATATTCAATCAAATTTCGAATTAGCTACAATTCCTGAATGGTGTGATACGTTAGTGGACCCTTCTGTGATTGTAAGCAATCTAAGTGGCGATGATTTGACAGGTGGAGAAACAATTTATCGCCCCTATGGCTATAATTCCTTAGCAATGTCTTATGATTTGGATATGAATCTAACCATGGATGTTAGTGGTTCTACCAATGAGACCTGTAGCGGTTCCTTCGATGATAGTGACTCGAGTTGTTCGATTATTCTTGAGATGACCACTTTTGATGTAGGCCCTGAATACGCATTTATGGTCGATGAAAACTCCCAACAAGCAATTTGGCGCTACAACATAACTGATGATTATGTCATTATTGGTTCAATCACTGAAATCACATATGGATCAGCACAGGGAATGTACGCGGCGAATTTCGAAGGACTAATTCACCAACAAAATGCTTCACAATGGGATAATTTTAGTTTTGACTCATTATTCAATCTCTCTTGGAATCAACAAGAAGATGCTGGTGAAAAATGGGTAGTTGTGTTCTTCCTCTCTACTGATTGCGGCCATTGTTGGAATGCTGGTGATGATTTATCACAATGGCATGAGATGTACGGTAACGAAACTACTTTCCTAGCAATGGCGGTTAATTTCTCTAGTAGTAACAGTTTCAATGCATCACCAGAAGAAGTTGTTGCCTTTCAAGAAAAAACAAACTATGTAGGTTGTAGAGGTGGAACTTATGATTGCGTAGAACGACCAGGTGAGGTTCACAACTTCTCATATTTTGATGATAGAAATCAAAGTGTAATGTATTCATGGGGCGTCACTGGAACACCTGCTTATTTCATCCTAAG
>Ga0114994_10004449_pt1 | contig 10189 bp, 12 predicted proteins | sample ArcticOcean_MG_C_9_FD_87043 | JGI IMG/M metagenome (GOLD analysis project Ga0114994, IMG submission 87043) | Marine microbial communities from western Arctic Ocean - ArcticOcean_MG_CB2_152 | ecosystem: Environmental > Aquatic > Marine > Oceanic | place: Arctic Ocean: Canada Basin | collected... | reverse complement strand
TTCTCCCTCGGTAATAGCGGCCGCAATTGCATAAGTTGCCGCTTCAATTCTGTCTGGCATTACTTTATGTGTACAACCAGACAATTTCGAAACTCCTTCAACTTTAAGAATATGTGAACCCACACCGATGATTTTTGCCCCCATTTTAATAAGCATATCGCATAGATCGATAATTTCTGGCTCACACGCTGAACTTTCAATTTTTGTGGTACCTGGGGCTAAAACAGCTGCCATAATTGCATTTGTTGTTCCAGTAACTGTACTGCCATGCCTTCCACCCAGAAAAATTGGACCTCCTTTTAAATCTTTACCATCTACCTTGACTACCCCTTTTTCTAGAGCAACTTTTGCTCCAAGGCATTCCAACGCTCTAATATGCAAATCGATGGGTCTTTGTCCAATAACACATCCTCCTGGCATTGGGATTTCGGCCATTCTTAACCGACCGACCAAAGGACCGAGCAAGCAGATGGAAGCCCGCATTTTTCTAACTAGTTCGTACGGGGCACGATGTGAAATGTTTGCTGGGTTAATTTCCCAAGTAGTTCGATCTAAACGCTGAACATCTGCACCTAGTTCAGAAAGGATTTCAGCCATAAATCTAACATCGCTCAAGTCGGGCACATTTTCTAAAATACTAGAATCTGAACTTAGAAGAGTAGCTGCAAACTGAGGCAAAGCGGCATTTTTTGAACCACTTATATTTACGGTGCCATTCAGTGGAGGACCTCCACATATTCTAAAAACTTCCACTGCTTAGATGATGTTAGGCAGCGAAATCAATTGCTCAAGCATTAACCCCCAAAGAGCTTAGAAATAAAACCACTAAGCCCTGATTTCTTAGGTACTTTATTCTCAGCCTTTTTTAGTTCAGCTCCATTTCCTTGTGCATTATGTTTCTTATCTGAACGGTTTTTATTACTTCTTCTCCGGGGTTTCTTATTAGCTGAATTTGATTCACTTCTTTGTGGAGTATCCTTTTGGGACGAATTTTCGCCGTCAGATTTTCCTGTGTCTTTATTTTCCCTATTATCGCTGTATCTTTTTGAATCTCGATTGGGATTTCTAGGTTTATGAGGTCGACTTCGATCATTTCTGTTTTCTGCGGAACCCTTATACTCGGTTCTTCCTCTTCTGTTTGCTTGGTTCCCGCTCTCTCTGCTTGGCGGCGGTTTGGCATTAGATAGATCATCTACTAGCTTTTCACTGGCGGAGGATATTTCACCAAAAGGTTCTTTGCTCTTTTGGCTTTGAGTGGGGTTTTCTAAAGGCTTTTCGCTTGCGCGATACCATCGTGATCGAAGTCTTGATTTCATAAATATTAAAATAAGGAAGTTTAGAATTTGAGATTAGAAGAGAAATTCCATTTAAGTGGAAGTTTATCAGTCAACTTCAGTGAATTAGAATTAAGAGGGTTCTTAAAGCATAGATTATCTTTTACTAGAAGGGATATGATAGTAGCATAGTTGGCACAAGTGTAAAGAGGTCATCTTTAAAAACTAAAACCACTTGCTAAATTGTTTGAGTTATCTTCTTATACGAAGCCATATGGATAAACTTGAAAATATCTTCGAACTACAGGAGCAGCTTAATAGCAGAATAGGGGTAAATATGAACGAGATGAACGATGAGGAGCGAACAAAATGGATCCTCAATTATGTACGTGCGATGCAACAAGAACTTGCCGAATTAACAGATTCTGTTCCTTGGAAGTGGTGGGCTAAGTATCAAGAATTTGATAAACAAAATGCTAAAGTAGAAATAGTGGATTTATTTCATTTTTTGATATCATTAGCACAAGTCATGGGGATGACCGCAGAGGATGTTCATGAAGCATACTTAAAGAAAAATAAAGTAAATCACAACCGACAAGATTCTGGTTACTCGACTAAGGATGAAAACGATTCAAGGCATATTTAGTATGCCTTGAAGAATGTTAATTTCCTAAAGAAGAAAGTAGGGTAGCACAGCGAGATTTTTTTCTAGAAACCCTGTTTGCGTGAACAAGAGAAGATTTCTTTGCTTTCTCTAAAGCCGAAATGAAGGCAACAGAAGTTTCTTTTGCAAGATTTGAATCTTTAGTTTCTAACGATAAAAGAAACTTTTTTTCCAAAGTCTTTAACCTACTAATAACCATACGATTTTGTAGGTAGCGTGTTCGGTTTTTACGAATATTTTTGATTGCTGACTTTGTATTTGCCATGGGGTTTTGTATTGTCTTTATTTTTTTGTGTTCGTCAATTAGAAAAAAGAATCCGGGAAGCTATAAGCCAGATTCTGTTTTGACCGAAGTCAATTTGCCATTCATTTATCTATCAATTTGCATTGATCCTTCTTTTGTGAAGGTGCGGTGTACCCGAAACCTTAGAGCGGGCAACCCGGTTTCCTATTTCACCTTGCATCGAATTGGGTTTACATCGCCCACTTAGTTGCCCTCGTGGCGGTGAGCTCTTACCCCACCTTTTCACCCTTACCTTGTAAACAAGGCGGTTTACTTTCTGCTGCACTAGCCGTGAACTCATTTTTAAATAAGCCCCCCCCGCTTTCACGGGGAATTCTGCCCTGAGATGTCCGGACTTTCCTCTATTTCTGCCTAAACAAAAACAGCGAATGACCGCTTCCCGGAAATTGAAAGAAAATATAGGATTAAAAATCAAATTAGATTTTTTTAACGTTCGCAATATACGATTCTCCCGCATTGATCACAATGGGTAAGCTTTTTCTCGACGAGAACAGAAGAAACTACATCATTAGAAACCCGCAAATTACAGCCCGAACATTTTTGAACCTCTAAGGGAGCAATGTAGGGAGGGCGTGATACCATTTTTTTGGTTCGATCGTAACCCTTAATAAGAATTTCTTCTACTTCGGACCTTGAATCTTCAAGTTCACTAGATAATTTTTGGATCTCACTTGCTAGTTCATCTTTTCTTTGAATGAGCCCTAGCTTTTCAAGCTCTAGAGACTCAACCCTTTTGGAGATTTTAGTTTTGGCAATCTCGGCAGTTTCTTTTGCTCCATCAATTTTTACCAGAATTTCAATTTGTTGATCTTCTTTTTCGGATTGCAAATGAAGTAAGTTTGCAATTTCGTTTTCTAAAGCTTGGTACTCTTCATTTTTTTTAACTTCTAACTGTTTGTTCTTAAGTCGAGCAATTTGGTCAGTAATTGAATCAATTTCATTCTCTAGTGTGCTGTTCCGTGTTTCTAAAGATCTAAGATCTTGGGTTGCAGCTTCAATGGTATCTTGTTCGAGTTTGATCTTGGATCCCATTTTTACGATCAAATTTGGAATATTACCAAGTTCTTGCTCCATAACTTGGTGTCTTCGATCTCTACTATGAACTAAAAGTAATTTCTTGAAATCTGAATTATTGGAGAGCATGGGGTAAGATTAATGGATTAATTCTTATGATGAATACTTACTTCATTGGTGACAAGGTTTTAGCGAAGCTAATTTTTTCCTTCTTGTTTGAATGAATAACAGTATAAAGATTTGTATATGGTTGAAATAAATTTCAAAAAATTAATTGATGATGCGGTCCTTTGCTTTGCGATTGGAGATGATAATGAAGCTAAAGATATTTTATTAGATGTACTAAAATCTGAGCCCGAAAACTTAGACGCTCTACGTGCAATTTCTGAAGTTTTTTTATCTCTTAATGAGTTAGGTTCATCCGAATCATTTTGCAGGCGAGCATTGGCAATAGATTCGGAAGATTTGACTACTGTAGTTAGTCTTGCTCGGATTTTAGTTAAAAAAGGAGATAAGGAGGGAGCCGAGGAAGCATCCTCGAAAGCAAGAATATTGGGATGGAAAGAAGAGCTTGCGAGCGATAGTGAGTAAAATTAACAACTTAACTAATTTTTTAATGCCTTTACCAATCCCCTAATTTGGTTACTTTAGAACCTGTTTCAATAACGGTTTTATTACCTGTAATTTATAAATTGATTTAACTTAAGAATATTGTAGACCAAATAAAAATTTTATGAAAAAGCATAGCCTTGAGTTTGAGAAACCGTTAATGGACCTGGAGAAACAACTTGATGAAATAGTTAAGTCTTCTCATGACTCAGATCTAGATTTTTCAACTGAGATCAAAGCAATTGAAAAGAAAATTGAGCACACAAAACGTGAAGTCTACTCAGACCTAACCCCGTGGCAAAAAGTTCAACTGTCTAGACACCCTAATCGCCCTTACTCTATTGATTATATTGAGCGTATATTTGATGATTTCGAAGAACTTCATGGTGATCGGTCCTTTATGGATGATTCTGCAATTGTCGGAGGACCTGCGTCGATTGATGGTCAAAAAGTGATGATTATCGCACAGCAAAAGGGAAGGAATACCGAAGATAATTTAAAAAGAAATTTTGGATGCCCCAATCCTGAAGGATATAGGAAGGCACTTCGATTAATGAAGATGGCAAATAAATTTAGCATTCCAATAATTTCAATTATTGATACTCCAGGAGCTTTTCCAGGAATTGGAGCCGAAGAGAGGCATGTTGCAGAAGCAATTGCGGTGAATTTAAGAGAGATGGCATCCTTGCAAGTACCGATTGTTGCAATCGTGATTGGGGAGGGTGGTTCTGGTGGTGCTCTTGGTATCGCGGTTGCCAACAAGGTGTTGATTCTAGAAAATGCCTATTATTCTGTGATTTCGCCAGAAGGATGTGCTGCAATTTTGTGGAAGGATCGGGCTTTTGCATCAAATGCAGCTGAAGCACTTAAGTTGGATGCGTCCCAGTTATTAAAGTTGGGAATTGTAGATGAGGTAATACCTGAACCTATTGGCGGTGCTCACCGAGATTGGGATAAAACCTCAGAAATTTTGAAAAAAAAATTCAAAACCATCTTGGCAAGTTTAATCGCCAAGGATCCGAGATCGATTATTTCTGAAAGATACGATAAATTCCGATCAATCGGTGCTTTTCAGACTAAAGAGTAAGAAGCCAACTAGGGTAGGTATCGCCTAGGTTCACCCTGATCATTTTCGTCAATCACGCCAATAATATCGTTGCGAAGTCGTATCCTCATTTTTTGGGTAGATTCGATTTGTTGAATTAAATTATTGTTGTTTTGGTTGAGTAGTGAAATTTGCCTATTGTAATCCCTTTCTCGATCTTGAGCATTGGCCAGTTCGCTAGTCATACTAATATTTTCAGCTTCAAGGGTTTTTAGGTTGTTTTGTATAATCATTTCTCGACCTGCAATATTGCTAAGTTGAGATTGCAATGCTTGTGCATCTCTGGCCAAGGCTTCATATTCCTTAGATCCTCTGTTTTGAAGTTGAGCGATTTCTCCTTTGAGTTGTGCATTCCGATCCTCCGCAGAACGAAGGTTTTCATTCAATATTCTTTCGTTTGCAATCGCCTGGCTGAGTTGGATTTCAAGTTGACGAGATTTATTTTTAAAGAAAATTGATTCTTCACTCAGGGAACTAGACTCTTTAAGGAGTCTTTTATTTTGGGAGTCAATATCACGAACTTTCGAAACTAGTGCTTGCTCATTAGTGTTCATATCTTGTAGATCCACTCTCATTAAGTCGATTGCTTGCTTCATGTTTTCGTTTTCCAATTCCAAGGTTTTGGCTTTGGAGAATAGCATTTCATTTGCGTCTCGGAGACCGGTTAATTGTTCGGCTATCCTTGACTCTTCAATTCCAAGGGATGTTACTTCTGACCTTAAAGTCGAAAGTTCGCCTTTCATTGCTGACTCAGAAAACCTTAGATCCTGATTTTTCGCTTCGATTTCGTCAAAATCTCTCTTTAAATCGTTGCTTAAAGAGTTACTATTTTCCATTTGCTCCCTCTTTCTTGCTACTTCAAACTTCAATTCATTAGATAAATCCCGTAATGCGGCAATTTCCTCTCGAAACGCTTCAGTGTTAATTTCTAAGTTGCGGTTTTTATCTTTTAAAAGCTCGCTTTCACTCCTTATGATACTGTTTCTATCATTCAGAAGACTCTCTATTCCAGTTAATCGGACTACTTCATTTCGTAGGTCATTAATATCATCCTGAAAAGTAGTTTCCTTATTTTCTAAGGCCTTATTTAATTCATCTTTGCTTTTGAGCATAGCGTCCAAGTCTGCAAGACGAGACCCACGAGTCTCTTTGTCAATTTGAAGGCTTGCGATCTTTTGGTTATTGAGTGCAATTTCTTGTTCAAGTCGGTTTACTTGAGCTTCTAGCTTTTTACTATTTGCAGAAAGAGTATTATTCTCGGCGGTGAGATCATTGGCACGTCTTTGAATAGTAGATTTGCCTAATTCAAGGTTGCGAATTTTTGAATAATTAGATTTTTCCTGAGAGTCATTGGATTTCTGTGAATTTCGAAGCATTCTGTTTTCTGCAGTGAGCTCTTTGCTTCTTTGTATTAATTCTTGTTCATCGGCTTTAATTTCAAGTAGTTGTTTCCGTAATCTTGCGTTAGTGTCATCTAGGTATTGATTACTAGTATTCGTACGAAGTCCCTCTTGTTTGATCTTAGACAATGCATTTTCTAAAGTAGAAGATTTTGCCATCGCCTCATTAAGTTGCTGCCTTAGTTTTTCCTCTTGCTCGAAATCTGTAACTGGCGACTTCTTCTGTTCAGTTATGATGAGCCGAGTTTTTTCAATTAGTGCATTATGTTTAGCAACCAATTGATTATATTGATCAATTAAAAATTCAGGATCGCGTAGTTGAACATCGGTTTGAGCAAATAAAAATCCAAACGGCAAATAAACTAAGCCTATTAAAAATTTTGAGTGAGAGAACTTCATGTCCAAAGGGTTGGTAGGGTGAAATTAATAAGAATATATTTATTTCATCAATGTCGATTGAAAACAAGAAGAAATTTTATGTTATCCGTAGAGATTAAATTCTTTTTGTTGATGCTCTCGTGAGTCGATCATTAATAGCAGTGAACGAATCGTTAATTGAAGAATAGAGTGAAATATGTATTTTTTCTTTGTTAAGTTTATCAGCTTTGCGGAGAACACCATATAAATTCCTAGCAGTATCATGATAATTATCACTGGATGATATTGATAATAAGCAGATATTATTTTTTATTTGTCTGATATTAATTTTATCACGTGGCAATATAAGAACATCGTTCTTGGAAATAATTTTTGATGAAATCATACTTTCAACCGTTGAGTGTAAATATAATGGGGTATTGGGAGCATAATGCTTAATTCCCTGTCCGGGGGATTTACGAGAAGGTTCTTTACTTGTAATTAAAGCTGCAGAATTATCTACAATTTCAATATTCAGAACTGCTCCGATTTCTCTCTTTGTGATAGGACCAGCTCTCAAAATACATGGTTTGTCTGAAGTTAAATCTAGAACTGTTGATTCTATTCCCAATTTGCACTGACCACCATCAATAATGGGGGGGCACTTTTCGCCGAATGCGTCGAGTACATCTTGGTATTTTGTTGGACTTAACTTATTTGAAGGGTTTGCACTTGGTGCTGCAATAGGTAATTTAACCGAATTTAATATTTTTCTGAAAATTGGATGTGCGGGAGCACGAACAGCGACCGAGTTTAATCCGGCGGTAATTTCGTTGGGTATACAGTTTTTTTTAGGTAAAACAAGGGTGAGAGGACCAGGCCAAAACTTTTCGCATAATTTTTTACTGAGATCATTCGTAAAACAAAATTCTTTAGCAGAGTCGTGATTTAAAACATGCACTATTAATGGATTGCATGATGGTCTGCCCTTTAAAAGAAAAACTTGACTTATCGCTTTTGTGGATAGAGCAGAGCAGGCGAGTCCATAGACAGTTTCCGTGGGTAAAACACATATATCATCGCTAAGTAGTGCCTCAGCACAACTATCAAAACTCATCTTGAATAAATAAGTATCTATCAAGATACTTAAACTGAATTATCAGAATCTACAGAAACAATTGCATGTGCCTGGATTTCTTGATGATTTTAGAAACTTTTCGCTGTTGCATAGGGGTGAGTCCACTATACTTCCGAGGTAGAATTTTACCTGTATCAGATGTGTAGCGAGATAAGGATTCTTTATCAAGGAAGGTGAAATTTTCTGGGTTTCTGCTCTTGGCAGGTTTTACTTCATCTGTGCTCATTTAAACACCAATACTAATAATAAAAATTTATGCAAGACCTGAATGATTTCTATTCGGCGTATTTTAGTATTTCACTTGACATTTTGAATGCTATTTTGCTACATAAAAATGTAAATGAAAGTCGTATCATCAATTAAAACTCTCAAAAATCGTCATCCTGATTGCAAAGTTGTCCGTCGAAAAGGTCGCTTGTATGTTATCAACAAAACAAATCCTCGCTTCAAAGCAAGGCAAGGTTGAAATTGTGAAAAAAGATATACACCCTACAAATCATCCAGTATGTTTTTCTGATGTTTCAACTGGAAGAAAATTTATTACTCGTTCGACGGCTAAATCTAAAAATACTGAAAGTTTAGATGGTCTTGATCATTTCCTGCATGTTCGCGATGTAACAATGGACTCACATCCTGCGTACACCGGTGAGAAAAGATTTGTGGATACTGCTGGCAGAGTAGAAAAATTTCAAAGCAAGTTTTCTCGCAAGCGCTAAAAGTTTTCCTTGTGTAATAGTCCTACAAACATATGTTTGTAGTGTGAATTTTTTTTTACATCTTGTGCGTTGTATAGCATTTGTTTTTGTATTTGTAGTTCTCTTTGGTAAAACCGCAATTGCTGATAGCATTAAAATGCAGTTTTTGTTGGGTGGTACATTTTGGATGGGCGATAATAAAAACATAGCTGATGAGCAACCATTACACCCATTAAGTTTATCTTCTTATTTCATAGATGTGAAAGAGGTGCACATATGGCACTGGGAAAAAGTTTCTAATTGGGCAGTGAAAAATGGGTATGAATTTTCAGATTCGACTCAACTCAGAAAAAAAGGGCCCTATTGGTATTCTGAAGATTCAAAACTTATTTTCCCAATGAATATGGTTAATTGGTACGACGCCATAAAATGGTGCAATGCCAGGTCTGAATTAGAGGGTCGTACGCCAGTTTATTATACTGATAGTAATCATAAATTTATTTACAGAGAAGGTGAGATCGATCTTAATGATTCCCAAGTTGCATGGAACTTTTCAGGTTACAGGATACCTACCGAGGGCGAATGGGAGTTTGCTGCAAGAGGCAATGCTTATACACTTAAATATCCTTGGGGTAATGTACTGGATGGAAGTCGTGCTAATTATTTTCAAAGCGGCGACCCTTTTGATAATGCAACTACACCGGTTGGTTATTTTAATGGAAATCAAAAAATAATTGATGCAGCAAATAGTTTTAACGGTGAAAATGTAAAAGGTAAAAACCAGATTTCCAAATTTGGATTATATGATATTGTTGGAAATGTAAGCGAGTGGTGTTGGGATTGGTATTATGAGTCGTGGTACAGCCAAAGCAAAGCGAGGGAAAAAAATACTCGTGGGCCTTCTTTTGATTTTGTTCTTGCAAAGACTGGTTCTAATATAATGACAAGAGTCGCCAGAGGAGGAAATTTCAGAGCAAATCCTGAAGATAATTCAGGGAATAAAGTCAGAATTGCATATCGAAATACATTTCTTCCTACAAGTACTCTTAGAACGCTCGGTATTCGATGTGTGCGTGCAGATATTGAAGATCCACTTTGGTTGAATGCTGCGAATGTTAAAGGTTTTCCGAATTGGTTTTTCTTACCATGGTTTGGATATTATTGGCAGTCTGATGTAACTTGGATTTTTCACTTTGAACACGGTTGGATTTACCCAATCGGAAAAGGTTCATATGATAATTGGTTGTACTTCCCGAAACATGGATGGATGTGGACCGGGAGGTATGTTTATCCTTATTTTTATTCAGACAAAGATTCAGGATGGTATCAATATGATGAAGAAAACCCAAGTTCTGGATGGTTTACTAATGTTTTAACCAGTGAGAACAAAAGATTTGGGAGGAGCGAGCACTAGTGTTTATCAATAATAATACTTTATTATTAAATTAATAAAAAGGCTTCAAATTTTTTTTTTAAAAAAAACATGAAATTACTTGACTGAACACCACCTTTACGATGTGTTGGAAATCTTTCCCTGATTTCTGGGGTTGTTCTTTGAAAGTTATTTTGTGTGATCTATATAAACGGGTCACCAGTCATATTTTTTTGAATACCGAGTCAGCAATGACT
>Ga0114994_10004443_pt1 | contig 10194 bp, 10 predicted proteins | sample ArcticOcean_MG_C_9_FD_87043 | JGI IMG/M metagenome (GOLD analysis project Ga0114994, IMG submission 87043) | Marine microbial communities from western Arctic Ocean - ArcticOcean_MG_CB2_152 | ecosystem: Environmental > Aquatic > Marine > Oceanic | place: Arctic Ocean: Canada Basin | collected... | reverse complement strand
TCACATCTATAACCTACCGTTACGTTAGGGTCTGGGGTGGCAATGTTCCATGTGGGAACAATATCCCTAACTTCATTTAGGAACTCTGACGCAACTCCGTTCAAGACTTGGCCCTTAAAAGGTATGCCTCTCGACATAACCACGTCGAAAGCACTAATCCTATCAGATACCACAGCTACCATGAGGTCGTCGCCAATGCCATACATATCCCTAACCTTACCGAAGTAGGCTGAGGTTTGGCCTGTAAAATGGAAATCTGTTTTAGTAATAGGTTTCATTTCGTGTGTGAATCAAATGCAGTAATTACTGAGCGAACGAGTCTATGTCGCATTACATCTACACCTTTTAAACGTATGATATCTATGCCGTCGACTCCTTCTAATACTTTTAAGGCATACGCCAAACCAGATGGTTGTCGATTCGGTAAATCGACCTGGGTTTCGTCACCTGTGATAACGAATTTCGCGTCTCGCCCCATTCTAGTGAGGAACATCTTGATTTGGGGTATAGAAGCGTTTTGGGCTTCATCAAGAATCACGAAAGCCTTATCTAAAGTCCTTCCCCTCATAAAGGCAAGAGGCGCCACTTCAATAATGCCTTTTTCCATCATAGCCTGAACCTTGTCATGAGGCAGCATATCCGTTAAGGCATCGTACAGAGGCTGTAAATATGGATCTAGCTTTTCCTTTAAGTCTCCAGGTAAGAACCCTAAATTCTCTCCAGCTTCAACAGCCGGGCGTGTGAGGATGATCTTCTTAACCCTCTTATCCTTCCATGCTTTAACGGCCATGGCTACAGCAGTGTATGTCTTTCCCGTTCCCGCTGGTCCCACAGCAAAAACCATGTCATCAATCTTTATGCTCTCTACTAGTTTGTGTTGATTTGGTGTGCGGGCTTGGACTTTGTTTCCATTAGGGCCGTGAACGAGGATGTCATCTTTGCCGGCATTGCGCATCACCGATGCTTCGTCGGATTTCACTAGTATTTCAATGTCATCGACACTTAGAGTTGCGTACCTGTCCACATGCCAAACCACCATCCTCATTACTTCCTCAAATCTGCCCAAATCGTCTTTGTCGCCCTTTACCATGAAGTCACTTCCTCTGGAAACTATGCGTAATTTGGGGAAATTATTTTGTAGTGCGCGTAGGTTTGAGTTACCGTTCCCGAGTAAAACTACAGGGTCTAACCCTTCTATTGAAATCAATGTCTCATGCATGTGGAGGACAAAAATAGCTTCACGACCTTTGTGACGTGCCTATTATTACATTAATCTCTGATTACGGTCCTGAAAGTTTCTACGCAGGTATACTGCGGGGTGCATTGGTAGCTGCTGTTAAAGATGTGACGGTCATAGATTTAACCCATAATATTCGCAAATATAATTCTGTAGATGCTGCGTTTTTATTAAGGTCTTCAGTTGCAAATTTCCCTAAAGGAACCATACATCTTATCGCCGTTTCTGCAGAGTCAACCCCTAAATGTCCGCACAGAATTGTTAAGATTGATGACCAATACTTCATCGGGGCAGATACCGGCACCTTTCATTTGATATTCGGAAAGGAGCCAGACGCAGTTTATGACATGAGCAGCATGATGGCAGATTTTGATTACCCATCGTTTCCGGAGCGAGCTATGTTCGTTCCAGCGGCAGCACACCTAGCTAGGGGAGGTATTCCTGAGCTTCTAGGTAGGCCATCATCATTAGTTAATCCGAAGAGCATCCTTAAACCAGTGTATGAGGATCATGTTCTCACTGGCCATGTGATTCACATTGACGGATTTGGGAACTGTGTTACTGATATTGATAAGGCATTATTTAGAGAAGTAGGAACTGAAAGAGGATTCTTTATAGTTATGCGTTCTAGTAGAAGTGATATTAGAAAGATAGACATCACTTATAGCGACGTCCAAACAGGAGACTCTGTGGCTATTTTTAATCACATGGGATTATTAGAAATTGCTGTTAACAGAGGCGCACCAGCATCTGGTCATGGTGGTGCTGCCAGTTTACTGGGGATTAAAGTCGATGATGTTATTAGGATAGAATTTTCGAAATAATGGATAGAGCTACTTTAGTGCGTATAGTTAGACTCACATTCAATGAGGAAACTATTAGTGAATTTGAAGATTTATATGCGGAACACTCCCCAGCCATTGCCTTGAGAAAGGGATGTTTAGGAGTGGAACTTGTTACGGACTTGCGTAACCCCTACGTGAGGGCTACAATTAGCCGATGGGAAGATGAGGAGAGTTTAAACGAGTATAGAAAATCTGAGCTGTTCGGTGTTGTATGGCCGGCAACAAAGAACTTGTTTACTGCTAGACCGGAGGTTTGGTCATATTTATTACCCGAAGGATGAGGGCACTGATATTAAAGGAAATACGAGGTTTTTTCAGTTCGCTGATCGGATATGTCGTGGTACTGGCATTCCTGTTGATGGTGGGGCTTTTTCTGTGGGTGTTCCCAGGCCCGTGGAATGTTATGTCTGTGGGAATAGCCAGTATGGATCCGTTTTTCACTCTCGCGCCTTGGGTAATGATCTTCCTGGTTCCAGCTATTACAATGAGGATGTTTGCCGAGGAAAGACGGAGTGGAACATTGGAGCTTTTGTTAACCCGCCCACTTTTAGAGTGGCAGATAGTATTAGCGAAATTCATAGGGGCCCTTGCATTAATAGCTATGTCACTGCTGCCCACTTTTGCATTCGTGTGGGTTATAGGTGAATTAGGCAGCCCTGTTTGGAATATAGATTTAGGTGGGGTTTGGGGGTCGTATGTGGGATTATTTATGCTCGCATCTAGTATGGCCGCAATAGGGCTTTTTGTCAGCTCTATGACTCGTCAACCTTTGATTGCCTTTCTGGCTTCTATGCTGCTGTCTACTTTGTGTTTTATAGGCTTTACGGCACTAGGTAATTTCTCTATTCTGGGAAGCTGGGATTATCTATTTGAACAGATAGGCCTTGAGGCTCACTATAGAGCATTAAGTAAAGGATTTATTGATACTCGGGATATAGCATATTTTATTTTCGTTGACGTTCTGTTTCTTCAACTTGCTAGATTTGTTCTTGCGCTTTCTAGGGGTAGAGTAGGAAGAGAAATGGTGCGCCTGACAATAGTCATAGCAACAGCAGTGGTAGTACTATTTGCTAGTCAGATTAAACACACTTCATTTGATCTTACGGCCGAAAAGAGGCATACGTTGACTGAGGGGTCTGCAATGCTGTTGGATGAGATTATTGAAAAGGAGAAGCAGGTTGTAATTACTTGCTATTTATCAGGAGAATATCCTGCTTCTTGGAAGCGGCTGGAGATTGCCATTCGCGAGAAATTAGAGGAGTTTGCTGGAGCTAGTAATGGGCATTTGAGATTCCAGTTCGTAGATATTTATGAGTCTGGTGATAGGCAGACTATAGGCCAAAACGAAGAACGTCTCCAAGAGTTAGGAATGTCGTTTACACGTATAGGACATGAGTCTGGTGGTAGTATGACATTTCAGAATGTTTGGCCTGCAGCATTAATAACGTGCAACGGAAAGGAAATTCCTGTTCAGTTTTTCAGCAGCGAAATCCCAGAGCCGTCAGATTTAATGATACAGGGCTCCATCAACTCTATTGAATACCAAATCTCATCTTCCATTCGCCGCTCCTTGTTCAGCATCAAGCCGCAAATCGCATTTATAGAAGGGCACGGAGAATTACAAGAAGTTGAATTAGGGGACTTTATCTTGTCTCTAGAAGAAGATTATGGGGTTACGAGAGTGAAACTAGACGGGAAGCTACACATACTAGCAGAGCGATTAAAGGGCATGAGGTATAGAACGAATAGATTCGATCTCGCCATTATTGCAAAACCTGACTCTATGTTCTCTAAATACGATCTGCTCATCCTCGATCAGTTCCTTATGGCTGGTGGACGTATACTTTGGATGGTAGATGCATTAAGGGCTGATTTGGACTCCCTTCGTGGAACTGGCACCACTATGACTACAACGGTGGGTCTAGGCATACGTGATCAACTTGCCGATTATGGAGTTCAGATTAATAACAACCTTGTCGTTGACGAAAACTGTGCTCTTATAGAACTTGATGCTGGCCCTAGAGGAAATCAGAGAAATGTTCAATTGTTTAATTGGTATTTCGATCCCATTACAATTCCAGCTCTTTCTAGCCATCCGATAGTAACAAATCTAGACCCAATTCACTTCAATTTCGTGTCTAGTTTAGATACTCTAGAAACAGATGAGGATGTACAGAAAACTATCTTGCTCAGCAGCTCTGAAAGGTCTAGAGTATATAGAGCTCCAGTTAGAGTGTCAACTTCAATAGTCGAGTTAAAACCTGACTATTTCAATAAGAATACTGCACCTAACTCAATCTTTGCTGTATTGTTAGAAGGATCGTTTAATTCTCATTTCACAGATAAATTACCTCCAGTACTTATTGACGACCCCGACTTTGCTTTCAGAGCAACTGGAAAACAGTCTGCTATGGTTGTTATTTCTGACGGAGATGTTTGTAGAAATGAAATCATTAATACTCAAGAGGGCATTCGGTTTTTTCCACTGGGATATGATAAGTATACGGGTAAAGTTAAATACGATAATAAAGAGTTTTTGAGAAACGTGGTAAATCATCTTCTCGACGAAAGCTCCATGATTTCTGTTAGATCGCGCTCCATTACCCTAAGGTCTTTGGATAGTGATAAAATCATCAACGAAAAACTATACTGGCAGTATATAGCGCTTGCAATACCACTTTCTTTAGTAATTTGCCTCGCATTAATCGTTCTTAAGTTCAGGAAGATTAAATACGGAAAGAAATAAATACTACAAATGAAATCAAATCTTAATCTTCTATTCGTTCTCATACTTGTTACCGGTTTTACTGGTATTATTTGGTGGAATGGTCAGCATAACGGCAATATTAATTCAGATGCCTTTACTGATTTTGCCGTTGAAGACACTGCATCTATCACAAAGATTATTATTACTGATATTAACGGCACAGCGGTTCTAGATAGAACCGGAGATTCTAGGTATTGGACTTTAAATGGCGAGCATAAGGCAAGAAAGTCTTCTACGGATTTGATATTAAAAACATTAAATAGAGCTAAAGTTAAAGCTGCCGTCCCCTCTGCACAACGCCCTACGGTTCTTAAAAACCTCTTAACAGCAAAGAGAGTAGACATCTACCAAGGATCCAATTCACCAGTTAAAACTTGGTTCGTGGGAACTGCTACTTCTAACCACACTGGAACGTATATGCTTTTAGAGATTCCTGGGGCCGGAAGGTCAGAGGAACCATTTGTGGTTCATATGGATGGATTCTCAGGATTCCTTACAACACGGTTTTTCTCTGATGTCAACGAATGGAGGTTTACTGGAATCTTTGACTTTCCCAACCGGTCATTAAAATCGGTTGAAGTAATTAATCACAATGAACCACACGAAACATTCACTCTTAGAGCAGATACTACAGGCGAACTCAATCTTTTTGTTGATGAAGGTCTGGAGATTGGATACACAGACACCCTGATAACAAGAAATCAATTCCTACTGTTTAAAAAGGTTCACTTCGAGTCTTTCAATAGCCGCTTAACCCTTGTCGAAGAGATTGATCTTAAAAACTCACATCCTGATTACACAGTCACTTGTGAGGGGTTAGATGGTAGGGTGGCAAGAGTCAGGATTTTTAATTTGAGCGAGGAACATAAATACGGCTTAACTGATGATGGACAAGTCGTACTAGTCCAAACCTATGTTTTCGACCCATTACTCAAAGGTCTCTCAAGTTTACTAGGACTTGAAGATCAGCCCGGCGAAGGCACTCCATGACTTTTCGTTTCTAATAGTGTCATAAGATTTTTCAACCCCTGTATGTTCTTCATACATCCAATCATTGATTGCGCGGCCTAGCATATCAGAATTCCCAGGCGTTACTAGCTGCCCCGTAACTCCATCTTGTATCGATCCCGAAAGGTCCCCCACGTCAGATGCAATTATTGCCTTATTGTAATGCAAAGCTGTGGCCACAACCCCGCTTTGTGAGGCCTGTAAATATGGCAACACCACACAATCGGAAGCACTAAAAATAGCCGGCAACTCTGCCTCGTCAATAAACCGGTTAATCACGTGAATTCTGTCAGAACAACCGCTATCGTCTATCAATTCCTGGTAAGGCTCCCACTCCCCATAACATTCTCCAGCAATGAGAATGTGTATAGACGTATTCAATCCACTAGCAGCTTTGAGCAACGTACTCAGTCCTTTGTAAGGTCTTATGAGCCCGAAAAACAATGCCACCTTCGCATCCTCTGGAATACCGAGCTCAGCTTTAGCCTTCACACTACTTATGCCTTTGGGGTAGTGGTCGTAAAGCGGATGAAATAACACCTTGCAGTCCATGTCAGGGTGAAGCAGAGAAACCTCATCCTTCACATTCTCACTCAGGGTAATGCAGCTGTCTACTCTTTTTAAAAACCGTTTTGTGAGCCATCTATCAACTCCCGCGCCGTCATGTGATGAAGCGTTATGCATTAGTGCCACGATTTTAGTGCTAGGGCTCAATTTCTTAACTCTTCTAGTAACACTTCTCAGTGCAGGTGCTAATGATGCGTGCCAAAAAGGAAGCAACAACACGTCCATCTCGCCATCAGCTAAAATCCTCTCAGCTGTATTCTTCCACGTACGAGGGTTAATGGAGTCGAGGGGAGCCTCTGAGCCGGTAGGAGTAGACTGACCTGAGATGGTTTGAGATTCGCCTGGAAAAAGAAAGCTAGGATACTGCCTACTCCAGTTATAGCAATTAACCTCGTGTCCCTCAGCCTCTAGCGCTTTTGACATCCTGTCGTTGAACGACGCAATCCCACCTCGATATGGGTAGAAGGTGGATACGATAGCGATTTTCATGTCGTAAAGATAATATCTTTGTAACATGGACGCATTTTTAGTTGACGGGATTAGAACTCCCATAGGATCTTTCGGCGGAACACTTTCTACTGTTCGAACTGACGATTTAGCTGCACTGACGATTTCGGAACTATTAAAACGCAATCCAGGACTAGATCCTTCCTCAATTGGAGATGTGATTCTAGGTTGTGCTAACCAGGCTGGTGAAGATAACAGAAACGTGGCACGAATGGCAGGCTTGTTAGCAGGCTTACCTGTATCAGTGCCCGGCGAAACTATCAACAGGCTTTGTGCTTCTGGTTTAGCTGCAGCTACGAATGCGGCAAGAATGCTAGCCCTTGGCGACGCGGATATTGTCATCGCAGGTGGAGTTGAGAATATGACACGTGGGCCGTGGGTAATGTCTAAGGCTTCAAAAGCATTCGGTAGAGATAGTCAGATGCATGATTCAAGTTTCGGATGGAGGTTCATTAACCCTAATCTAGAAAAAATTTACGGCGTCGACGGCATGGGTGTCACTGCAGAAAACCTAGTAGACTTACACGGCATTAGCCGAGAAGATCAAGACACCTTTGCATTCCACTCACACAGAAAAGCCACAGCAGCTAGAGATCAGGGTGTATTAGCTGAGGAAATAGTACCTGTTGCTATCCCTAGAAGAAAACAAGACGACTTGATTTTCGAGCACGACGAATTTATTCGTTCTGGCACAACCTTGGACATTCTCTCTAAACTTCGTCCAGCCTTTAGAAAGGAAGGAGGTTCCGTCACAGCAGGTAATGCAAGTGGACTTAATGATGGCTCCGCAGCACTCCTTCTCGCTAACGCTCAGGGATTGAAATCTCAAAACTTAGAACCACTAGCTGAAATCCTTTCAAGTGCAGTAATTGGTGTAGAGCCCAGAATTATGGGTATAGGCCCTGTAAAAGCCTCTGAGATAGCCTTAAAGCGAGCAGGGTTAACTTTCGCGGATATAGATGTAATTGAACTTAACGAAGCCTTCTCCGCTCAGGCACTCGCCTGTATTCGCAGTTGGAACATAGCAGGCGATGATGCTAGAATAAACCCTAACGGTGGTGGCATTTCACTCGGCCACCCTCTAGGAATGACAGGTTCAAGAATTTTACTCACAGCAGCTAGGCAGTTAAGGAGGACGGGCGGCAAATATGGACTTGTTACTCTCTGCATAGGAGTGGGGCAGGGGTACGCTGTCGTAATTAAAAACACGGCTGTATGATACAGTCGTTTAAGGGGATGATTCCAGTAATCCATCCCTCGTCATACATACATCCCACGGCTGTAGTTTTAGGACATGTTACTATAGGGCCTGACTGCTATATAGGTCCTGGTGCTGTACTTAGAGGGGATTGGGGTAAAATCATTATAGGCGAAGGCTGTAATGTTCAGGAGAACTGTGTGTTACATATGTTCCCCGGCAAATCAGTCATTCTCAAAAATGGTGCTCATGTGGGGCATGGTGCCAGTATTCACGGAGCAACTTTAGGCGAGCAGGTCCTTATAGGAATGAACTCTGTTGTTATGGACGACGTGGTGTTAGGTGATGGCTCCATTGTAGGAGCCTTGAGCTTCGTCACGGCAAACACCACCTGGACTGAACGATCACTAATCGTAGGCAACCCAGCTGTTAAGATCAAAGACGTGAGCGATAAGATGTACAATCATAAGGTCGAAGGCACTGAACTATATCGAGAATTGCCACACGACATGCATAACCATTCCGAAGAGGTAGAAGCACTTGAATCCGAGCAGGAGAATAGGCACGAAGATTTTCCAGATTTTGATACCTGGATGAAGCGTAAAAAGTAATGGGACGGTCTCAAAATCGTAAAATGGTATTCAAGCAGTTTACCGTTCATGACTCCGGTTGCGCCATGAAAATAGGTACAGACGCTGTTATGTTAGGCGTTCTTGCAAATCATCAGCAGCCACTAAATATATTAGATATAGGCACTGGGTCAGGAGTAATAGCCCTCATGCTAGCCCAACGCTTCCCAGCCTCCACCATTACCGCCCTCGAACTAGAACCCGATGCATTCCTGCAGGCGTCATCGAACTTCCAGCAAAGCCCCTTCAACGACAGACTCGAGTGCATTGAGTCACGTTTTCAGCATTGGAGCACTTTCGAAGCTAACTCTAACGAATTCGATCTCATCGTCAGCAATCCCCCTTTCTTCTCAGGCAAACCCCAATCCCCTAATCACGCAAGAAACCTGGCAAGACACGACGATTTTCTTTCTATCGACGAGATTTTCGAAGGAGCGAAGAGGGTGGTGAAAGGTGATGGGGTTTTGAGCTTGGTTTGGCCTGTAGAAAGAGAATCAGACATGTTAGCTGCTGCAGAATCTAATGGGTTTTACATCACTACTCGCACAGAGATATTACCTACAGCTAACCATACAGCAGTGCGGATAATTGCAGAATTCACCCTTTCTAAAGAAGTATTAAGTTCGTCCGAAATCATATTGGAAATAGGAGAGGGGCAGGAAAGGAAATTCACGACCGAGTATCTCTCTCTTATGAGGGGTTTCTTCTTGAAAGCGTAATATTCGAATTAACCGCCGAGAACTCTCTTTAGATTCTCGAGTTGAGCTGTCCATAGTTCAATTGCGTCCTCTACTTCGTCTGCCTCGGCATAGTCCGTTATTATGATGGCTCTGTCGCCAGTCATGTCATCCACCTTGATTCTGAGTTCGAAATAAGTATTTTCACTATCCTCCTCAGCTTCCATCCACTTGAACTTTACGAATTCATCTTTCTTCTTCGTAATCATTCTAGCTACCTCTTCAGATCCATCCCAAATAAACGTGTGCACATCCTTCTTGATATTCACATCGTCACAGAACCATTCTGCTAGCCCACTAGGTGTACTCATGCAGTTGTAAAGGACACCTTTACTGCTGTTGATAGGGAATTCTATCGTGAATTTTTCTTTCTCCATTTGGTCTATTTTCTGACAGGATGCAAGATACACATGAGAAGAGCAACTACAATAATTTTTCACATGTTTAGGCAGTTTATTCATAGTTAATTAATATCTTTGCGCCCGCCTTGGCGAGGTAGCTCAGCTGGTTAGAGCGCAGGATTCATAATCCTGAGGTCGGGGGTTCGAGCCCCCCTCTCGCTACTAAAACAATAAAACGGTTATACTGTTATAGTGTAACCGTTTTTTTTATTTGTAACAATAATGAAAAGAAATCGTCGTTTTAAAAAAAAGAATAGAATCCGATGAAAAAATCAATTTTACTATTTACTTTCTTACT
>Ga0114994_10004441_pt1 | contig 10196 bp, 6 predicted proteins | sample ArcticOcean_MG_C_9_FD_87043 | JGI IMG/M metagenome (GOLD analysis project Ga0114994, IMG submission 87043) | Marine microbial communities from western Arctic Ocean - ArcticOcean_MG_CB2_152 | ecosystem: Environmental > Aquatic > Marine > Oceanic | place: Arctic Ocean: Canada Basin | collected... | reverse complement strand
CCCCCCTACCCACCTCTAACCCGCACCCCCACCTCTCTTGTCCTAAGCAAAATACCCCTCACGGCGCGTCTGTTAACAGTCGAACCCGAGGAGACCGTAGATTTCCCCCGTGCCCATGCCGAGCTCGACGCCCAGCGTGCTCTCGCGACCGTGCTCGCCCTCCACCAACTTGATCGCCGCATCGACCACCATGCCGTACAACCACCGCCGTCGCTCCGCGTCGGTCGAGCCCCCATGATATTTGGTGTAGTACAAATCGGGGATCTGCACAGAAAGGTCGCCCAGGAGTCCCATGCCCCGCAGCTTCGCCTCGATCGTTTCGTCGGACACCTCTAAAAATGTGTCGTCGCTCAGGTTGGAGAAGAAGAGGCCGCTCTCGACGGTGACCGTGGGCGCGCCCGCATTGTCCTAGCAGCTGGAATTGATGTAGAACTCGAGCCCCGCCGGGCCCGCCGCGAACGTCGCCCGGACCGCCCGCGAAGTCCTCGACATCAAGTTCTTGTCGTCCTCGCTGGACCTGACCAGCGTCACCCATTCCTCGACGGCTTGAGGCACCTTTAGATCTAGGGCGCGCGCCCTGGCAGCCCCGGTGAGCTCCCCCAGCTTAAATTGTATCGCACCGATCGCCTCGGCGCCGCCGCTCGCTATCGCCGCGCGGCACGCCTCGTCCCAAGTTCTTGTTGTTGGTGCTTTGCGCTTCTTCGCTGTCGGCATGATAGTTCTCTTCGCGTCCGGGGCGTGCGCAGTGTCAAAAGGTTGGGTGCTGTGAGGAGATAATATGAGCTCGCTGGTCTGGCAGAGATGGAAGCAGCGGTTCGTGGAAATGCGTGGGTGCGTCTGCAGGCTCGCAGCAGCAGTCTTTTTACGCGCGAGGCAGACAACAAAAACGTCCAACCCCGAACGCATTCGGGTTTTGCCCGCTCACAATTGATCAAAAGCGCGGTGCTACAAACAAACACGGCTGGCTGTGAGCTGCTGACTGGCCCCCAAACGCCATCGCGCAGTGGTGCCATGGCCACCGACACCGTGCACCCGTGCGACGCGCTGCGCCTCGCACTGCTGACGCGGGACGGCGCGGAGCTTCGGCATTGGTTGGCGGACGGCAGTGTTGTATTGATCCGGTGCGGCAGGGACGCGCTGCGCGTGCGCGCATTAGTCCGCGGGGATGCGGCCGCGCTGATGGCCGCGAACTACGCTGCGAGATTAGACGACACGCAAATTGATAAATTTCAGGACCGGGTCGGGCTCGATTATGAGGAGGACGCGGTGGCGGCATTTGCGGAGGACTTCGCGCGGGCGCTGAGCGCGGCGCCGCGGCTCGCGGCCGCGGGGGACGAACTCGACGCGGTGCTCGACTTCTCCGGCGCGGGCGTTGGCGCCGCCAAACTGCGGCTGCGAGCCGACGGCTGCGTGGCCGTCGGCCTGCTGGACGACCTCGTCGCGCACTTTGCGCCGACGAAGGCCGAGCAGCCCGCGAGCCAGGGCCTTGCCCAAAAACGCACCGGCGCGCGAGCCTTCCAGCCGACGAAGAAACGGAGGGCATAAAACATACTTCTAGTAGCGTGACCTCCTCCACAGACGCAACAGTACAAGTAATTCCCACACACCCCGGTGGCGACCGCCACACGCGACACCCTCACTTCGCGCCTTGCTTGCGGATCGGCTCGATGGCCGCGCCCGCGCGGACAGAAACCGCGGGCCGCGTCAGCTTCTTCACGGCCGGCGCGTCGTTCCAGGCCTGGCCCACGGGCCGCGCCATGTAGCGCTCGTACTCCGAGCGCGAGGTGAAGGGGTAGGGCACCTGGGCGACCTTGAGCAGACCGGCGCGCTTGGCCCGTTTGGGGTTCAGGATGACCCGGGGGTTCGCCGCGACGCCCTTCAGGACAGGTGCTTCCACGAAGGGCGCCTTGCGCTTCCGGCGCGGTTGGGGCGCTCCGTTGCCCGTCCAATTGCCCCAGCCGACCATGTCCGGGACCACGGGTCCCTTCTCCGGCTCGAGCTCCTCGTTCTTCTGCAAAGCGAAGTCCGCTTCAGTATCTTGGTCGAAGGCCATGTGGACCAAATCCTTCTGCGACAGCTTGGTCAACGGTGCGTCGGCCGCGGGCGCTTCGGGCGCTGCCTCGACTTGTTTCGTCGCGGGCGCTGGGAGCTGCAGCTCGACCTCCACCGGCCCCTTGGACACGGCGCGCCCCCGCGCGCGCGCCTTCCGCGCGGCCGCGAGCCACGCGCCGTCGTCGGCCGGCGGCGCGGGTGCCGGCGCGCCCCGCTTCCGGCTCACCTTCAATGAGTTGCCTTGTAACGCCACACTCACTTCGGGCACCACCGCCGCGTCCTCCACCTCGCCCGAAAAGGCCGCGAGCTCGGCCAGGTCCCCGGCATCACTATCTGACGAGTCCGACGACGCGTCGGCCTCCAGCTCCTCCAACAGTTCTTGCGCCTCCTCCCTCGCCCTGACCCGCTGGGCCTCGCGCGCCTTGACCATGAACTTCATGTTCAGTAAAGCGCCGCCCGGCTCCTCCGGTTCGACACATTCCCCCAGCGACGCCCGGGCTTTCGCAATCAGCGCCTCCTTCGACTCGTCCGAGTCCGACTCCTCGTCGGAGGGGTCCTCCTGCTTCCGCGAGAGCTCCTTCCTCACATTTTCGTTGTCGCGCATCTCGACCCGCCGCGACTCAATAGCCCCGCGGCCCCGCATCTTCGTGCTTCGCGCCCAGGCGCTCGTGGACGCGTGCCGCAGGTCCGCCCGTTCAAGGGCCCGGTCCTTGGCCTCCTTTTCGTCCCGCGCTTCTCGCAGCGACGGGTCGGCCTCCGCGGCCGCGTCTTTCGCGGCGTCGTCTCGTCTCTTCAGGCGCTTCCGCCGTAAGCGGGCATAGGCCTTGGACTTGACCCGGGCGTGGTACTTGGCCTTGCGCTCCGCGAAGAAGAGTAGGGACCGCGTCTTCGACAACTCGTTCCTCCGTTCGTCCGCGTCGTCGACCTCTTCCAAAGCCTTGTCCTCCGTGGCCTTCACAGCTTTCTCAGAGTGCGCCCCGGCCCGCTGTAGGATCTGCTCGACTCTTCTCTCTAAAGGCGTGTCGGCATAAAACGTCGAAGCCAATTGGGAAGTACTCGTGGCGTCCGGCGCGCGCGCGCCGAAGCGCAGGGAGTTCACCTTGCGCTCGGCGTCCGTGGTGGCATCCCACTGGTCCGCGGCCTTTTTGGTGGTTTCGTAGGCTAGTTCTCTTTGAGCCCGGCGCTCGGTCGCGCGCGCGACCGGCACGGCAATAACCTTGTCCTGGGCCTTCAGCGCTTTCGACGCGAGCGCGACCTCCTTCGCGGCAGTGCCGCTCGTGGCGGCGAGGTCGTCGAGGGTGAGCGGCATGGTTTGCAGTGCTGAGACCTAGTGCTTTGTGCTGTCGCGTCTGCGATTACGTGCTCGCTTTTGCAGCAGCAGCACGTGGACTATGAAAGACGACTCTCACAGCTCCGTGCACCCGCGCAAGTGATTTATGCGCTCGTTTAAGACAGTCAATATTTTTTTTTCGCCCAAGGGCTAAAAACGCTTTGTTTAGTGATTTTAGCAGAACCCAGAACGCAGTTTTGCAAAGAGGCGCACTACCCCGTACTGCACGCGTCAGCACGCTTCTTCCGGGTTCTAGAGCGCCGTCGTCTTGGGAGCGTGCGCCAAGCTCTCCTTTGGCAGCTTGGTAAATGGGCTTAGATTTTACGCTGCGTGCTAGGATCTGCGGAAGCCAGCACATCTACGCAGAAACTGAATCACTATTTAACTACCAGCAGCGTTTAAACTCTCATCAGCGATAGATTAAGCAGCTTTTTAGTCCAATATGGTGAAAACCATCGTTACATGCAGCTTACTCTTCGCCGCCAACATCTGCGGGGGGTTCCGAGCGCCGACGCGTGTGGTGGCGTCGCCGTCGCCGCTACGCGCCGAGGCAACGGAGACAGATGCGCCGGCCGAAGCTGAGGCCGCCGCGCTGGCTCCCGCGGCCGCCGCCGCCTTCGACCCGAACAACGTCTTCGAGATCGACGAGTCGCCGCTCATGGCCTACATCGCCCGGTCCTGGAACAAGCTCGACGGCAGCGACACGGTCGCCGTCGAGGACATGCTCAAGGATGCCGCCACCCGGGCCACGATCAACAAGCCCGACAAGATCGGGGCCAGCGCCCTCACGATCGCCGCGTCCTTAAATGTCCCGAAGCCCGAGCTCGTCAAGGCCCTGTTGGCGGCCGGCGCAAACGTGAACGCCAAACTCGGCGAGGCGTGGTCCGACAAGGACACGAGCGCGCTCTACCGCGCCGTCGAGGGCGAGTTATTGGAGTGCGTCACGTTGATCGTCGAGGCGGGCGCCGACGAGGACTACCTGAACGACCGCAAGGTCTTCACGGGCCTCGCCAAGGTGACGGCGCTCCAGCGGGCCAGGGACTTGGGGGCGAAGAAGATCGGCGCGTACCTGGAGGCCAAGGGGGCGACGGCCGAAATGAAGGAGAAGCCGCTCGTCGGCTAGGGCCCCACGCACCCGCGCGCCCCCGCGTCGTGAGTACAAGAGACTAGAATATAGACTTTTAAACACCCCCCATCCAACCTAGCCGTTCATGTGCTGGTCCAATTTCTTGCGCTGCTCGGACTTGGTCTTCATCTTGAACTTGGCGATGTCCCCGTTGTACCGCTCGACCTTCTTCTTGTCGCAGATCCAGATCTCCTCGGCCACCTGGCCGACCAGGCGCATGTCGTGGCTTACTAAGACCAAGCCGCCCTTGAAGGCGTTGATCATCTTGGCCAGCGAGTCGATGCTCTCCATGTCCAGGTGGTTCGTCGGCTCGTCCAGCATTAGGAGATGCGGCTTGTCCATGGCTAATTTCGAGAAGACAATGCGCGCCTTCTGGCCGTCGCTTAACTGCTTCATGGGCATCTCCTGCTGCTTGACGGTGCAGCCGTACCGTCCCAACCACGTCCGCGCTAACTCCACTTTCGGAAACTCTTTGGGGTACAAGGCCCAGATCCACTCCACGGCGTTCTTCTCCAAATCCAAGACGTCCTCGAAGTGCTGCGTGAACTTGGCCATGCGTAAATGCGAATGCGGCCGGACCGCACCAGACGTCGGCTGGAGCTCGCCCGTCATCAATTTGACAAAAGTCGTCTTTCCCGCGCCGTTCGGGCCGACCAAGGCTATCCTACTCTGCAAGTCGATGCCCAAGTCCAGGTTGTGGTACAGGGGCTCGCAGTTCGGGTACGCGAACGAGACGTCCTGGATCATGAGAACGGGCGTGGGCAGCTCCCCGGGGTCCGGGAACGTGAAGTCCCACTCGGCGTCCCTTTGGGGTTTGGGCACCAGGCCCTTGTCGATCCTCTGCTTCAAGAGCTTTTCCCGAGATTGCGCCTGGCGCACCATCTTGATGGTCCCGTGGCCGAAGCGCGCGATGAAGTCTTTGACTTCATTAATCTCCCGCTGCTCCGTGTCGTACCGCCGCTGCTGGTCGTCGTCCCGGATGGCCCGTTCGCGCACGTAGCTATCATAGTTGCCTGTGTAGTACTCGAGACTCTTCGTGTGCTCGTTCAACCGCACGATGTGCGTGCAGACCCCGTTCATGAAGTCCTGGCTGTGGCTGACCACGAACAGGATCTTCGTCCAGTTCGCGAGGTACTCCTCGAGCCAGAACACGGCCTCCATGTCCAGGTGGTTCGTCGGCTCGTCCAGTACGAGGCAAGCCGGTTTCAGGAACAGGGCCCGCGCCAGCGCGACGCGCATGCGCCAGCCCCCGCTGAACGACTTGGTGGGCTGCATCATCATTTTCTTCGTGAAGCCGAGACCGTATAAAATAGCCGAAGCTCTAGCTTCGGCCGTCGCGGCGTCCATCTCCTCAAGCCGTTCGTAAATGGCCTCCAAGCGCTGGTTTAAAACGGCCTGCTCCACCTCGTCGTCGATCTCGGCCATGCGGTCGTTGATCTCCTCACTTTCTTTCTCGAGCGACTGCCTTACTTCGTCGACCTCAAACACGGCATCTAACGCCGGCGTGTCGGTCGCGGGGTACTCCTGGTCCAAGAAGAACAGGTCGATGGACTCGGGGATCGGGAGGCACCGCGCCGCAATAGCCTTCATTATTGTCGACTTACCACTGCCGTTCGGACCGATGAAGCCGTAGCGGTTCCCGTAATTTAGCGTGAAGTCCGTGTTCTCGATTAAATTAGCACCGTGGAAGGAAATGGTCACGTCTCGGACTTGGATGTCCTTCGCGTGCGCGTGCTGTTCCTTTTGGTTCGCGTACGTCGCGATAATGTGCTCTTCCCGCGCCAACCTATCTGCTTCCGATTCATTGACGCGAGCGATCGCGGCCGCTTCGGCGTCCGCGGCCTTCTTCAGGTTCTCCTCGGACTTTTTTTTGGAGATTTTCTTGGGCGCCACGCCTTTGGCCTCTCTCTTCGCTTCTCGTTTCGCCTTGGCCTCGGCCTTCTTCACGTCCTTGGCGATCTTGATCTCCTCCTTCGTGAGCTTCTTCTCGAACAAAGCCTCCTCGCCCTTGCCCATCGCGGCGTCGCGCGTGTCGTTGACGGCGGACTCCTTGCTGTCGAGGCCATCCAAGAGCCGCCCTTCGGCGAAGGCGGCCTTCTTGGCCTGCTTCTTGGCCCAGCCGGACATGATTAGTAAGCTGTGCGTGTGCGTGCGCTGGTTTGCAGCGTTTGGCGTGCAGCAGCTATGTGCTGGAGCGCGCTCGCGGCGTGCAGTTTAATGGCTCGACGAGATGCAGCGGTGTAGCAGCTGTAACTCTAGCTTTGCTACGAGCAGCTGTGATCCCCTTGTGCTGAGATGCAGCGGTTCAGCGGCTGTGTACGTCGTGCTTTATTTCGCCAAGTTTTAAATCGATTTATTCGACGGGCGCGCGGGAGATGCATCTGTCCGCTGGCTCCGCTCTATCTGTCCTGGTTCTACTCATGGACCATTTGTTTCTTCGACCGGGGCCAAAAAGTCGTCCCGCGGTGCCCGGGTGCGTGCGTTTCACACACACGCGGTCTCCTGGCCACGGACAGTGGCACCGGCACGCGCAAGTAATGTCACTAGGCTCCGCGCTGCATAATGCGCCTCCAAACCGAGCCCTATCCCCGGCGTCGCGAAGTGCACCGCGGCGCGCCCCAAGCTAGTACTAGTAGTAGAACACTTACGCCGACGCTCACCGGATCGCGAAGCCGCCCCCCGTGAACCGCGTCTTCGCGCTCTGCGACGCGGCGAGCTGCGTCTGCTGCTGCAGCGCGCCGAGGTCCCGCTCCTCCGCGTCCAATTCATGGCGCAGCTGGTCCCGCCGCTTGGACTCGTAGTACTTCCTTTTGGAATCTTGGAGCTCCCGCGTGAGGCGCTCGACCTCGTACTTGTACTCCGAAAGCTGGGCCTGGTACATATTGAGCTCCGAGGCCATCGACTTCATCTGGCGCGTCTTCCCTCGCAGCGAATTCTGGTACACGCTGAGTTGCTCGGCGACCTCGGGGCCCGGTTGGCGCGCTAGGATGGCCTTGACTTCGGCGTACAAACGTTCTTTTTCTTGTAGTGACAGATCTCGCTCCACGACCTCTTCGGTCTTCTGAATCAGCCGCTTCTGCAGGGTCTGGACCTTCTGGATCATCTCCAATTGCGCGGGGTCGCTCCCCTCCAACTGCCGCCACCGGTGGATGTTCAGGGGCGTCTCGATCTCCTCCGACAGGGCCTTCACCTTGCTCTTCTCCTCGAGTAAGTCCCGCCGGCAGCCCATCAGCTCCCGCCTTAGATCATCCGACAACTGCGCACCACCGGACGCCACGGCCACTTCCCGGGCCATGTCCCGGATCTTCAACCGCAACACCTGGACGTCGTGCACGCGGGCGCTGTACTGCTCCTCGCCCCGCCGTAACGTCGAGTGCTGGAGCTTCAGCTTCTCGTAGACCAGCCCGATTTCGTCGTTCCTCCGTATTAATTGCGCCCCCAAAATGTCCCGTTCGTTGATGATCGAGTCGTAGCCCTTCCGCTGCACTAGGGCGTCGTCGTCCATGCGCCGGATCATGCTCGCCAGCCTCCTAATTTCGGCGTCCTGCTTGTGCACGATCTCCTCGTTAGTGGCAATGAACTTCTTCATCTTGGACACCTCGTTTCTTGTCGTGGAGTACTGCGTGTCTATTTTCTTGTGCGCAAAGGAAATCTTCACTAGAGCCGTGTCCTTGCCGCTGATTTCTTCCCGGAGCTGGCCGAGTTGGTGCGCTTGGATTTTTGACTTCCGACGCATTTCGGAAATCTCGTCCTGCGCTTCCAGCAAATTCTTTGAGTACAAATTGCGATCCGACCGGACCGCCTCATATAAATGTTGCTGCTGCTTGAGTTTCCCCTCCCACTCCCCGATCTCCTTTTGCAATTGGCCGAGCTGCATGTCCCTCAGTTTAACCTCCTCCAGGCACGACGTGTACAAATTGCGCTGCTCCGCACACTCCACCCCATACCGCTCCCGGTCCTTCTCCAGCTGGTAAATCTGCTTCCGCTGCGTGACCGCCTCCGCCTTGAAGGTGCTCATCTCCGCTTCGAGCGAGGCCGAAATGGTCTCGTGCTCGCGGGCGTGCGTCTTAGCTTTCTCAACTTGTTTTTCCGCCTTCTCCGTCTCGGCCCGGGCGACCTTGGCCTCGCGTTCTCTAGATAGAGCCTCCTTGGCCTTGGCGTCCACTTGTTTACGAAACCCGTCCAGCTCCTTCTGCAGCGCCGCGATCTCCTTCTGCGCCAAGACCAAGGGCGTCTTGGACTCGGCCAGCAGCGTCTTGTACTGGAGCATGGTCCGGTGCTCCCTATCGGCTTTTCTTCCAGCTTGTTTTTTCTCCAGGTCGAGGTGGATCACGCCTTCCTTCGTTACTTTTAATTCCTTTTGCAAAGCGACGCCCTCCAGGTGCTGGCCCTGGTTCTTGGTGATCTGCTCCTCCAAATCCTCCGTCAACTTCTGCGTTCGCTGGTACAGGGTGTCGTAGTCCCGCAAATACTTGTCCATGGTATTTCTCGCATCATTGAGTTGCGAAGTGAGCTCGCCCGTCTGGGCCCTGGCTTCCGTGGCCGACGCCTGCAAAGCCTCTTGTTCGCCCGTGCGCGCTTCCAGGAGTTTAAGGGTCGAGACGAGCTCCTTGTCTAACCGTTCCTTCGAGCGCGTGCTTCTTTGAACTTCGGCCGTTCTAGCTGTTAGAGATTGCTCTAAATCGGCATTATCACCTCTAAGAGTGCCACATGCGATCCGCTCCGTCTCCAGCGCCTCCGCTTGGTTCGTGAGTTGCGTCTCTAGGACGTTACACGTCCCCTGGGCCTCGTCCATTTGTCTCTGTAACTCGTCCCGGGCTTGTTTTAATTCATTGACCATGGTCTCCTGGCCGCCCGTGAGCTTGGCCGACGTCTCCACCAAGCCCGACAAAGTGGTAATTTCGTCCTTCAGCGAAGTGATCGTCTCCTTCGCCGCGGTTTCTTTGGCCTGGGCGGTGTCCACCAACGCCCAGGCCTTTTCCACTTCCTGCCGCAGGGTGGTGATGGTCTGCTGGTCGTCTTGACTTAATTTCAGGGCCGTGTGGACTTTGGAGGCGTTGGTCACGATCTCCCCGTTGAGTGCCTTCACTTTCTTAATCAATTTGCGTTCGTGGTCGTGGGACCGCACGAGCGCGCGGTGCACCTTCTCGTACTCGCTCCGAAATTCGTCCAGGGACTCGTCCCCGGCCAGTGTAGCCAGGACGTCCTGGAACTCCTTCTCGAGCGTCTCGAAGGCGCTCAGGGACAGCGCCTGGTCATCTTCCTGGAGTAACCCTTTGAGGCCGCCGTCGGTGGCGTCGCCCTCGACGTCGACGTCCATGGCGTGCTGCGGCGGCCGCTCTATGCTATGGGAACGCGTGCGCGTCCGCGGCGCGGGGGCTGCCCCAGCGCCTCGTGCCGTGGCCGCTCCTGCGCGCGACGGCTCCGGCTGCTGAACGTGGAGCAGCGGTAGGAGAGACGGTCCGAACGCGTCGGTGGCGTCGCGTTGGGGCTGGTCAGGCCGGCCTGAACACTTGCCTCGGCCGCTAATACTTTGCCTGTACGTTTCTAGTACGGGTACCAGTTTCTTCGTACCACGCTTAAAGGAAGGCGCCCAGCCCTGGGGGGGCGTGGGCCAGGCCTCGCGCGCCGGGCCCTTCCTCATTTCTGGGACCAGGTCGGCGTTGAAGGGACGAAACGCCCTGCCCT
>Ga0114994_10004433_pt1 | contig 10199 bp, 8 predicted proteins | sample ArcticOcean_MG_C_9_FD_87043 | JGI IMG/M metagenome (GOLD analysis project Ga0114994, IMG submission 87043) | Marine microbial communities from western Arctic Ocean - ArcticOcean_MG_CB2_152 | ecosystem: Environmental > Aquatic > Marine > Oceanic | place: Arctic Ocean: Canada Basin | collected... | reverse complement strand
GTCATTCACCTGCTGGTTGATGCAGCAGCTACCGCCCTTTGCCTGAACCCTAGTCAGTTTGACGTCATGGTCATGGAAAACATGTTTGGCGACATTTTAAGTGATCAGGGCGGCGGGATACTCGGCTCACTGGGCTTGATGCCTTCCGCCTGCGTCGGACTCGACAAAGCCTATTACGAGCCTTCCCATGGCTCTGCACCGGATATCGCGGGAAAGAATATCGCCAACCCCTATTCCATGATCGGCTCAGTCGCCATGATGCTGGAGATGAGCTTTGACATGAAGGAAGAAGCAGGATTCGTTTGGGAAGCGATGCGAAGCGTCTTTGAGTCAGGTTACTCGACCGCGGATCTCTCTAGCTCGAGCGATAACATTAAGCTTGTGGCCACCGACGTTTTCGGCGACCTGGTGATGGCCAAGCTCGAAGAGTTACTCTAGAGCTGGCCGATCGTGTCATAAACAGAGAACACCATTACCATCGCGGACAGCCACCCCCAACCGATAAACACCCACATAATGAGTGGCTGTTCGAACAGGTCTCCAAGAACGTTAACGATTGAGTCAACGATAAAGAATTTGAGAACGGCTTTAATCCAATCTAATACAAACATTTTTTGTGCCTTTACTTGAGCCAACCTGGGTGGCGAAACGCGCGTATTCTAACGCTGCGCGACTGTTTTTAAAAGACGCGAGCACCTATTATTAAAAGAGGCATAAGTTCTCTACAAAACAAGCCGCGCGTTCTCCATAAGACAAGCCGCAGGCGCCAGCAGTTATTTAAAAACAGGTTTGGCAGCCTCATAGGCAATGAATTGCTCTACTTCAGCGCCAATGTCCTCAAAAACACCCGCCATATCGATTTTTTCCTTAAACTGGACTCTTTTTGAGAACATCGTCACCGGAAAAACATAGTTTTCGGTCTTTTTCCATCGTAACGCTTTGCTTGTCCCGATATCATCTTCGTAGCTCACCCAGTCAAGCCCGAACTCGTTAACTAAAATATCACCGAAGACGATGCCCAGGCCCTGCAATCCTCTTACGTCGTCGCCACGAATGGCTTTCTTGTCCACCAGGTTCTGCAGGACCTTCAGATCAGATTTATCGCCTTTAAGTTTCAAAATACCCAGCCGTCTGGCAATCAAGTCCGTGGTTTCGCTGCGCTGGGTATCCAGAGAATATCGTTGCCCCAAGGACAACTCTTTGACGGTCGCCGGAACCTCTTCAGTATCAAATTCGTAACTTTGTAACTCTTCTGAAGTCAGCTCGCGCAGACCTGATTCTTCCGCCGCAGCGAAATCAAAGGCCAACAAACCAGGTAATATCAGTAACAATTTGAAGATGGTGTTCACAGCGACTCTCTTTCTCTCAAGGAGTGTTGATTTTAGGCTAGAATTCACACACTACAAGAAGGAGTCGAGCACACTGAACCAGCAGCTCATCAAAAATGTCTATTTATCGGGTAGTCAGTTCAGCCTGGCCGTCACCGGTGGTGGGACTAGCGCCATTGCCAGCCTCTTTGGGGTCGCAGGGGCTTCAACTACCCTGCTAGAGGCAACCGTACCATACCATTCTGCCGCGCTGGGTCGCTTTGTTTCAGCGTCCAGCCACCAGGGGTGTAACACGCATACTGCTAGGGCCATGGCCATGGCGGCCTACATGAGTGCGCGAGAAATAATGCCTGAAAACAATGTCATCGGCGTTGGCTGTACCGCCGCGATTGCAACCAATCGCGCGCGAAAAGGCGCGGACCGGTGCCATATTGCAGTCCAGGCTGCTGGATTTACCACAATTTATGACATTGATCTCAATAGGGAAGACGACCGGGAAAAACAGGAAGCTATCTGCAGAACAGCGATCATTGAGGCAATGGCCTGCGCTGTTGATGTTTCGATTGAGCCATCTGCCACAGGCGCCAGAACCAAGCATATTGATGCGGAAAATTCCTGGGCCGGCCTGCTTGCAGGCGCCACAGAATCAACCTCGACGCCCACCAACCTCTGTATTTTCCCTGGCGCCTTTAACCCCATTCACGACGGTCATCGCGGCATGATCAGCACCACCAGAGACCTGCTAGGCCAGGATGTAACCCTGGAGCTATCCATCAGCAACGTAGACAAGCCACCGCTGGACTTTCTGAGCATGTCAGAACGACTGACTGATGAATTTGACCTGGTCTTCAGCAACGCCCCGACGTTCGTAAAAAAATCAGCGATCTTCCCAGACAGCATGTTTATTGTCGGCCTGGATACAATAGTCAGGATAGATGAGCCCAGGTACTACGGCTCTGAAACCGCTCGAGACAACGCCCTGGCAACCATGGCAGAACGTGGCGTCCGGTTTCTTGTGTTTGGACGACAGACTGGCAAAAACTTTAATACCCTGGCGGACGTTTCATTATCAAAAACCCTTAAGGACATGTGCACCGGCGTGACCGAAGATCAGTTTCGCCAGGACATCAGCTCCTCTGAGATTAGATCGCGATGAAAAGGCTCGACACCTACCTTGGGCTGACTGTTGCCACCATGACACTGCTGGCCTCCACAGGGCTCGTCAGCCTGTTCGTCATTTTCACTTTTCTGGACCAAATGAGCGACATAGAGCAGGACTACAACCTGATCGCAGTCATCAAGTATGTCTCGTACAGTATTCCAAGAATGTTTTACGAGACCGTGCCGTACGCCGCACTGATAGGAAGCTTAACGGGCCTTGGTATCCTGGCCAGCAACAGTGAACTGATCATTATGAGGACTGCAGGTATCTCCACTTGGCAAATTGCAATTGCCACGATGAAGCCTGCACTAGCGTTCGTGATCGCTGGTTTACTGGTTGGCGAGCTGATCCTGCCAGATTTCGAGCGGACTGCCCGCGCCTCTCGCGAAAAGGCAATGGAAGGCGACATTACCCCTGACGGGGGCTTTTGGTATCGGGAAGGTAACCGGTATATGCACTTTAGTACAGTGAGCCATGACGGGGTCCTTGGCAACATCAACCAATATCTTCTGAATACCGATAAGCAATTACAGAAAACCCTGTGGGCAGAATCAGCCTCGCATATTTCGCCAGTGAAAAACCGCCATAAAGGCTACTGGGAAATGCAGAATGTCATCGTCACAGACTTAACTGCGCCAAATACAGGGGAACACCAAGCGCAACTAAAGTGGTATTCCGAACTAACTCCCGAATTACTGAGCACAGAGATTCTTGTTGAACCGAACAAAATGTCCATCGTTGAGCTCCTGCGAAAGATTGAATATATGGAATCGCAGGGCCTCAATGCCGACAATTTCCAACTTGGCTTGTGGACCAAAACCTTACAGCCCATTGCATCTCTTAGCCTTGTGTTCGTGGCAATCTCATTTATCTTTGGTCCACTCAGGGAAACCACCATGGGCATGAGAGTTGTTAGCGGGCTAGTGACCGGTATTGTTTTTAAATTCGTGCAGGACCTTCTATCCCCTGCCAGCCTGGTCTTTGGTTTTCCACCACTGCTTGCAACGGCAACACCCATTCTCATTTGTCTGGTTTCAGGCTATGTCTTACTAAAGCGAGCAAACTAATGTCAGAACTTTTTACACAGTGGCTGCCGCATGCAGGGGCTGCATTGGTCGTTGCGTCCGTGGCAACGGTTATTACCAGGCGGTTTATTGTCCACCGGTCTGCGCAGGGTATGATTTTTGGCGCTGTGTTTCTTGCATGCTTGATACCCCTGCCAGCGTTCAGCCTAACCCACTACATAAGAGTTCTAACTGGCGACCTTTCGATCACAGGGTTAATTATCCTTGCCCTGGCGGCCTATCAATCTATTAGATCCAGCAAATCCAGACCAGACTACACGCAACTAATGCCACCGGCACTGGTACTTGTCGTGGTGTCCGTGGTGCTCTACCCCACGGCCCTTGGGCTCACTTACTTTGATCTGTATGCGTATGGATACTACCCAATCATCCTGGGCCCAATACTATTTGTGCTGTTTGCGAGTGCGGTGTGGTTTGGCTTAACGTTATCTGCGGCCCTGCTTGCGATGGGTTTCCTGGCCTTTGCATTGGGTATTTTAGAATCTGACAATTTATGGGATTACCTGATTGACCCTGTTGTTGCCGCATACGCTTTTTATATGGTGATTAAAAACCGACACCAACTGACAAACTACAGGGTGACACAACACCCCGTAGAAGTGATGTTGACGGTTACCATTGCTACGTTCCTGCTTTTTGCTATTTACCTGGCGAAGTTCAACCATGATGCCTTTCGGTACGAATTCGTCATTGAAGATGGCTTTATTGAGTGGTGCACGGTTCTGGTATTGTTTTCTGCCATGCTGGTCTGCTTTAAGCGTTTTTTAGCCTTAAGACGTGTCCGATCAAAACTCTTCCTGTCCGTAACAATGTTGTTGACCCTGCTTTGCCTTTTTGGCGCCGGCGAGGAAATCTCTTGGGGACAACGCCTGTTCGAACTGGAAACACCTGATTACCTGAAAGGCAAGAACGCTCAGGGCGAACTTGGCATTCACAACCTAGTGGTAGAGATTAACGGTGAACAGGTCAAATTAAATAAATTGATCTTCGGTACTGGCCTTGCGCTAGCACTTCTCATCTACCTGTTTGTCGCAACACCTTTGTACCGAAAGAACGGAATGGTACGATCATTTTTCAATGCGATCGCCGCACCCATGCCCCGCAACTATCACATCGCGGGCTACCTACTAATAGTGGCGACGGTGGAACTATTGATTGACTCATCTAAACGAGGTGAAATGACCGAGTTCGCCGGTTCAATTATGTTTGCACTGAACGTAATTTATCCCTACAACCGGGACATTTTTGATCCTAAAAAAACCCTTTAACAAACCTAAAATACTAAAATTATCTTATTGCCTTCGCAGCACAACACTGTTTCCTTGCATGTGACTGTTTCCTTGCATGTGCCAAAAGCTACTGCGATTTACGCCACGGTGAGGCTTTGACAAGTGTCGTGACATACAACGCCTCTACCTTAACTCGAGCCCATTGCGTTTTACGCAAGAACTTCAAAGACGATTTTATTGAGGGGTCACTTTTGAAACAGTTAATATTGATTTGTTGAGACAGGTCTTCCCAGCCGTAGTGCTCAACAAGTTTTACCACAACTTGTTCAAGCGTTACTCCGTGCAATGGATTATTCGGTTGTTTATTCATACTTTATCGACACACCAGCAGTACTTTGCGTTGTCATACCCTCCCTCTTACGTCTCTTCCTGAACCAAAATCAGCAACCCTTTTGGCTGCATCCCATCGTAAATAACACCGTTACTACCTATCTCGTATCAACCCGAACACGTTTCCAAATGCTTAATGAAAGATGACAAATGGGTTAATGTCGGGTAGCAACACCCTTAGCCACTCTCGTACTGGTAATAAGCGGATCCGGTGAAAATCAAAAGGTTAGTAATTAACCTGGATTAAGTGTAACCCACGCGCCTTAGCCTTCGCGCTAAGCTTATTCTCATTGTGCTGATGTAATGCTGCATCAATTTCTGCAATATCTATATTGCCTCGCGCCAATTCGAACAGGGCACCGACAATATACCGAATCATCTGCCTAAGAAAGCCACTGCCTTCTATCTCGAAATAGTGGGTGTTACTAGAGATGTCTGAAAAGTTCGTCTGCCCGAGTTCAAGCCGCACCACCCTGCGTACCGTAGATTTAACCTGTTTGTTATTTACGGCAAAACTATAAAAGTCATATTCACCGATAAAGTGTTCACAGGCTTCGCGCATCGTCTCAAGCTTTAGTGTTTTGTCGCCTAGGAGGCCGTTACTTTGAGGACCATTGCTTTGGGGACCATTGCTTTGGGGACCATTGCCTAAGTTAACGTGAGCAACAATGTCGTTAAGCAGTGGCGTACTGACATCATCCAAAGAAAAATAGTAGCGATAAACCTTACTGACGCTGTCCCTGCTAGCGCTGAATTCTGGTAAACAGTCGGTGCATTCCTCAATACGGATGTCGTCTGGCAGCAGAGAATTCATTCCTCGCTGGAGCTTCCCCGCGGGGATCGCCAAACTTATGGAAAGTTTTGCTACCTGGCCCATGGCATGAACGCCTGCGTCTGTGCGACTGGCGGCGGCGACTTTACAATCAGCGAACTTGCAGATCCTTCGCAAGACCTGCGTTATCAACCATTGAACGGTTGGTTTCTGGCCACTATCACCAAGGTCCTGCCAACCAAAATAGTTGCTGCCCTTGTAGGAGATTACTACTTTGTAGTGGTATGGCAGCGATGTCATATTTAGGAGCGGCCCAAAGACTTGATTGGGATCGCAGTCTAGCGGAAATTGCTGGTAAAAGTTTTTTGATTGGCCTTCGCATCGATCGCGTTGCGATTGATTGCTACATGAATTGCGACATGAATTGCTACGCGGATGGCTAAATGGATTTTTATATAGATTGCTATCTGAACGGCTGTATAAGCTGTATATGGATAGCTTTATCGTCAGGCCAAATTCTGATCCACCATTTGGCATTGTTGTTTGTACGGATAGCCTTGATAAGACTACTTGCCGCAGCGCTCGAACCCTCCCACCGGCCCTGCAATCGGTCAGAAACGGAACTTGAGTCTAAACAAAACCACCCAAAGGCACGTGCATTGGCCGCGCCGCAAGTGGTGTTGAAGTTTGTTTCCTGAAACTAAGAAAGATGTATATTGGGAAACCTATTCAGGAGAAATCAAATGGAAACGGATGTAATAGTCCTTGGTAGCGGAGCCTCTGCGTTAACCGCCGCCCTGGCGGCCAAAGGCCACGGTTCCGATGTCATGGTGTTTGAAAAGGCAGACAAAATTGGCGGCACCAGCGCCTGGTCCGGCGGCATGATCTGGGTTCCTAATAATCCACACATGATCGCTGCTGGAATCAAAGATAGCCGGGAAGAAGCCCTGACCTACCTGCAGTCACTGTCTCATGACTTAATCCGCCGTGAACTTGCTGAGTCATTTGTAGACCATGGACCAGAAATGGTGAACTGGTTGGAAGAAAACACCTCCGTTAGATTTCAACTGGTGGCAGATTTCCCTGATTACCATCCAGAACATCCCGGGGGCAAACCAAGCGGCGGGCGCTCCTTGGAATGTCCGCTGTTTTCATTTAACGAGCTGGGTGACAACAAAAACCGCGTGACCGTCGGCTACAACTATGGGACAGCGCCGATCACCATGAAAGAATCTCACCTTGGTAGCGCAGTACCAACCAAGGTTTCAGCCGCCGAACACGCCAGGCGTATTGAAAATGATGAACGGGGCTGTGGCCAAGCCCTCATTGGTCATCTTTACAAGGCCTGTCTTGAAGCCGAGATAGAGATCACAACCCATGCACGCGCCGTTGAGTTGATGACAGAAAATGGTCGGGTTACGGGTGTTGTGGTTAAGAAAGACGGCCAGGAACTTGCGGTACACGCCCGGGGCGGGGTTATCCTGGGTACAGGCGGGTTTGAATGGAACAGAGAATTAGTCAGGGACTTTCTGCGCGGCCCCATGACGAGCCCGGTATCAGTACCGACTAACGAAGGCGATGGCCTGGTGATGTGTATGCGCATCGGTGCCGCGCTGGGCAACATGCGAGAAGCATGGTGGATGCCTGCAGTCGAGGCACCCGGGGACCGGGGTGATGGTTTGAATCCAACCTATCTTTTTGCCGCTGAACGCGCGCGGCCCCGCTCTATAATGATTAATAAGAAAGGCCAGCGTTTTACAAATGAAGCGGCGAACTACAACGCGTTTGGCGCCGCATTTCATGAACAAGACGTTGCCAAGTTTGAATACTCGAATTTACCGTGCTGGTATATTTTTGACCAGGAACACCTGGATCTATACGGCACGATTGAAACCGCACCTGGAAACCCTGCACCTAACTGGATCACGAAGGCGCTGTCACTGGAAGAACTGGCCGACGAGATCGGCGCGGATAGCAAAGGACTGCGCCACACAGTATCCAAATGGAACACAAGTGTGAGTAACTACCGGGATGAAGACTTTCATCGCGGCGAAAGTGCCCATGATACCTGGTGGGGGGATCCCGCGGTTAAGGGAACCCCGCAAGCAACCCTGGGGCCGATCGAGAAAGGACCATTTTATGCGATCGAAGTGAAAAGCGGCTCGCTGGGAACTAAAGGGGGCCCGAAGACGAATAAAAATGGCGCAGTACTCAATGTAGACGGCAAGGTTATTCAGGGGCTTTATGCTGCGGGCAATGTCATGGCCTCGCCGATGGGCATGACCTATGGCGGAGCTGGTGGCACGTTAGCGCCGGGCATGGTGTTTGGCTTTTTAGCGGGAAAAGATGCTGCCGCCAGGCGCTGAAAGAGAACAAACTACGGTACTTTACTCCCTGCTTGGGTCATGGCGACCTGTCCCAAGTTGAAGTCCGATTCAGGTCAACCTTAGAGGTTCAGACTTACTGCCGAGCCACGTCCATTTTTGCCCCTATGACTTTAGGTACTATGACTTTAGGTTCTATGACTTTAGCTTCTATGACTTTAGCTTCTATGACTTTAGCTTCTATAGAAGTCACCGACAGGAATAACCCCGGAGCAGCTACTAGCAACTTATAGTGGCAGGATAAGCCCTAACGCCTGAGCCGAGAGATGCTTTTATCTACTCATGAAAAGACAAGTTTTTATCCGCCGCTAAGACTATTCATCCGACTCATCCGACTCATCCGACTCATCCGATTCATCCGATTCACCCGTTACGTTCAGCTGTATCGCACTGGCTTTATCTGCTAACAATTTTTCAGCCAAGCTAATGTATTCATAAGAAAACAGCAGTCTGTAGACGTACTTCGGTCCGTTCTGATTGATTTCCAACTCGCGGTCATCAGTGACAAAGAAACAGGAGCGAGAGAAATCATTGGGGCTAGAGCCCATGTTGTCTGATTCCCGCGAAGCTTCAAGATCAAGCTCAACACCCTTTTCTTGGCATAACGCTGACGCCGCCAGATAGGCTGCATGTGTTGAACCATACTCTTGAGAAGTATACTCAACGCTCATTACCGTAAATTGCTCACCATGTTCAGCCACAGACGCTTCCCACTCACTAACGGTATTCACTTCATCAGGAATCACAGGAAGAACAAGCGATGAGTGATTAGTGGAATAAAACTCCTCTTCTCCGGTCCTGTACTCTATGAATGGAAATGCCTCATAGGCTTGTTCCGGCTCATAGTAATAACGCGCACCTCGGCTCCACGGAATAAGACCGGTTAATCGTTTGATCGTCATCTCTCCGGCGGGCTTGTCCTGCGTCCTCATCGCGGTCATTCCCAGCGTGACGCCAAAAAGTTCCGTGGGGACTTCGCCGGCATAGGCCGAGTGAGGTAACAGCAGCGAAAAAAGCATAAAAATGCGCGTAGACATGTGGTGTTTTCCTGTGGACGAATTGTTCTGATTCTTGGACCGGCTGGCTACCAAAAAGTTCTTTCAGAATTATACAAAAAAACCCACGTCGAGATACTGAAATCCGCGATGGGTTTTGCCAGGTGTGTCGAGCTATTCAGCAAAGGCCCATTAAACAAATACAGAACAAGCTGACGTCGAGAATCAGTTAACACGGCATCAAGACCGGGCAAAAGAACGTGACTGTGGAATACGGCCGTCGATATTTTTTCAATTTGGGACGACATCAGATGGTGGCCATTCACGATAACGTCCCATCAAAGGAAGGCTTGTCTTTTGGTCACAAGCCAAAGTTTTTAAGCGCGACAGGCTTTTCTGGCCTAACTCAATCAGGTTGTCAGCCCGTTCAGCACAAATACGCAGGAGCCTGAAAACCGCCAAGGTGTTCAGCCAACAACTGAGTAAACTCAATCGTGTCAAAGTCGCGGTAGGGCCCACCCATGGCCTGAAGACCGATAGGCAATCCATCAGCTGAGAGACCCGTTGGGAAAACCGTACTTGGCAAGTAGGCGTTAATCGCCAAACCAGCCCAGAACAACTGTTCAAAATAGGGCCGCTGGGCTTGATCGACGGTCAGTGTGCGCTGACCAAAACGCTGGTGATCGTGCACAAAGGCAGTGGTGGCCATTTGCGGACAAACGACAATATCCCACGCCCCAAAAAACTCATCCCAGGCCGCTCGTATCTTTTCACGTTGGCCATTTGCGCGAATCCAGTCTCGATGCGAAAGCACTGCCGCACGAGTGATCTGCGCGCCACGACTGCGATCATCT
>Ga0114994_10004432_pt1 | contig 10199 bp, 7 predicted proteins | sample ArcticOcean_MG_C_9_FD_87043 | JGI IMG/M metagenome (GOLD analysis project Ga0114994, IMG submission 87043) | Marine microbial communities from western Arctic Ocean - ArcticOcean_MG_CB2_152 | ecosystem: Environmental > Aquatic > Marine > Oceanic | place: Arctic Ocean: Canada Basin | collected... | reverse complement strand
TCCGCCGCCAGCCCTATCGTGATTGGCGAGCATCTCTACATGCCCACGATGGTTGAGATGGTCTACGTCTTAAAATGGAACGCCGCCGTCCTCGACGAGAACGCGCTCGTCTCAATCAGCGACCTCGGACCAGCCGGAAAAACCTGGTCTCTCTCGAGCTTGTCCTACAGTGAAGGAAAGATCTACGCACGCACGATGAAAGAGCTCATCTGCATTGAAAGTGCGGACTGAATGTCAGTAGGATTGAACTTCTGTCATGTCATAGGAGCATCTTCCTTCAGTTCCCGGGCTCCTCAAACTTTCCTTGATTTTTCGTTTAGTCCGAACCGGCCCGCTTTCCGCCAGGGTGGAGAATCTCGTAGAGGCCAACTGGTTTGACACAGACGAAAACGTCGATCCCAACGCCACGGAGGTCGCCCGGCCAAATGGCCGGTTTGACCGATCTAGAATAAACTCTTTGAATAAAAGCACCTCGTGGCAAGGTAACAAAATGATGAAAAAAGAGGTCATCTCCCAGCGTTTTCCAACGCAGCCCGCTTGCAGTGAATCCATCACCAAAAACGACCGAACCGGCAGCAATAGGGAGAATATTCCAACTGTCACTCATGAATAGGTATCTCGCTACGATTTTGTTCTCCCTCGGAGTTCTGACCATTCCGCTTTTTGGCGCGGACACAGGAGTCTTGACTCCCAAAAGCATCGAACCTTTCTTCGAATCCCATTGCTACGATTGCCACGACGCTGCCACCGCGAAGGCCGATCTCAATCTTGAAGACCTAACGCGCTCGATCACCAACGGCACCGACGCGTTGCATTGGCAGGATATTCTTGATCAGCTCAACGCTGGCGAGATGCCGCCGAAGAAGAAACCCCAGCCCGCCAAGGAGGAATTGGCCAAAGTGGTCGGTGATTTGACCAAATCCCTGCAAGCCGCCCAAAAGATGCTCAGGGACAGTGGCGGTTCCATCGCTCTTCGTCGGCTGAACCGACGCGAATATGAAACGACCATCAAGGATATGATGGGGATACGACTCAGTGGAGAAAAGCTTCCCGATGATCCGAGTGGCCGTTTCGATACCATCGGCCAAAACCAGTCACTGACGCCCATGCAACTGCAGAAGTATTTCAACTACGGTCAGGAAGTCGCACGCACTGTGCTGCATTGGGCTTGTGAACCGAGGATGGAACCTCAAGTGCTGGAACGGAGGGAGTTCGCCAACACGGAAGGTCGAAGCAAGCGGATCTACGAAATCATGGAGAAGGTCAGGCTGGTCAAGGAAGAGGGGAAAACGCCAGCTGAAGCCGGACTCACCGACAAGGAGTGGCCCAAATATGATCCTGACAATCCGAATGCCCAGAAAGCGGTCTGGAAAGGACAGCGGGAATACTATGACCGGAATCGTCATATTCATGCCAAGGGACGCATGCTGTCGCATGATTTATTGGTGGAGCATGTTAGTCTGTCCTACCCGCAGGATGCTCGAGCGGATTATCGCGTTCGTTTCTGTGGTGGAGTCGTGGATGGCGTGAGCATCCGGAGAGGCGTGCGGCTAATGGAAAAAAATGGCAAACTCGGTGGCAAGCATGGAAGATCATTCGGCAGTTTCTGGCTTCAGGGAACGATCGATAAACCTACGGTTCACGAAGCGTTCTACCATCCGGTATTTCGACCTGATTTTCGGCCTGAGAATCGGAACGCATCCCGGCGATTTGTCTTTGCGCTGGAGGACAAACGGGGAGGGCCGGGCTCTGAGCAATTTTATCATCACTACCGATCAATCGAGCCGGAAGCTCCGAAAGACACCATTTTTGCCCAGTGGATGGAGGTCGAAGGGCCGTTCTATGATCCCAAGTCGCCATTTGAAAAATTGGTCGGAAAATATCAAGTGGCGACCGCCTCGGACGATACGCTTGATTCCGTAGCGGCAACATTTCTGACTAAATTTGCCGAAGTCGCATTTCGATCTTCCGCAATTCCTGAAAACTACATTGATCAGCTTTCCCATATCTACATGGAGCAGCGCAAGGCGGGGCTCAACTTTCGCGAAGCGATTGTCGATCCACTGGCAATGATCCTAACATCCTTCCGTTTTCTCTACCTGGTGGAGCCTCAGAAAAAGGAAGCGGCAACAGACAACAAACTCGACCCCATCAGCCTGGCGAATCGCCTGTCCTATTTTCTCTGGAGCAGCCCGCCTGATGAGGCACTTTTATCGTTGGCCAAAAGCGGCGATCTTCTTCAGCCCATCGTTTTGCAGCAGCAGGTCGATCGCATGTTGGAGAGCCCACGCGCGGAACATTTCTTTGCTGGTTTTATGCCCCAATGGGCACACCTGAAGCGATTCGATTCGCTCTCCCTCAACTCAAAATTGTTGGAGCATCGCACTGATGGGATGATTCATGCCTCGCGACGGGAGCCTATAGAGTTTTTCAAAACCCTGGTACAGGAAAACCTGCCTGCCTCCCACCTCATCGACTCTGATTTCGTGATGGCCAATGGTGTGCTGGCAATGAAGTACGGACTGTCCGGGTATTATTCCGGCGATGGTTTCCAAAAGATCCAGTTACCACCCAACTCCCCTCGCGGAGGCTTGATAACTCAGGCGGCATTTTTATCGACCGGAACGATGGGGAATCGAACCTCCCCCGTCATTCGTGGATCCTTGGTCAAAGAAATCCTCCTAAACGATCCCCCGCCCCCACCTCCTCCGAATGTTCCCGAACTGGATACCGGAGCCGATCCGTTGGCCAGTGTGCGCTCGCTCGTCGAACTGCATCAGACCAAAGCGCAATGTGCCTCCTGCCACGCGCGCTTCGACTTCATTGGGCTCGGTTTGGAGAATTTTGATGCCATCGGGCTTTGGCGGGACGAGGAACTGGTCACGGAAGCCCGGGAAGCGCAACAGATCGAAAAGCGACCAAAGAAAGTATACCCTGTCGATGCCAGTGGTGAACTGCCCAATGGTGAGACCTTTAATGGCGTGCATGAATTGAAGGCGGCATTAATGAAAGAGAAGCGGACCGTTGCTGGTTCTCTACTTGAAGGGATGCTGTGTTATGCCTTGGGACGAGATGTGAGCTTTACCGATCTGCCAATGATTGAGGAATCCTTGAATGAACTGGAAAAAGACAACTTCCCAGTCCGAGCCATGATTAAAAAAATTGCCACGAGCCAATCCTTTCTATCGCGATGAACCTAACCACCAATTCAAGCCGACGGACCTTCCTTCGAGCGGGAGCGAAAACACTCTCGCTACCCTTCCTATCCAGCCTCCTTCCCGCAAGCGCTCAAGTTGCCGCGGAGAAGGCTCTCGCCAACAAATCTGTCCGCCGCCTCCTTTGGATGTCAATGGGGCACGGCCACATGGAGAAGCATTTTTACCCCAAAGCAAACGGGACGCTGAGCAACATCGCCTTGCCTTCCGGTTGGGATCCGATGAAGAAGAATCTTGGTCATGTCACGATGGTTTCGAACTTCACGAATGCGGAAAACAAGCAGCCTCACGACGGAAGCGAGGCCGTACTAACCTGCGCCAACGTCGTTGGTTTTCCCGGGAAGGCGCGACACAACAGCATTTCCTGTGACCAGGTCGCGGCGGCACAACTCGGCAAGGAAACTCGGCATGAAAGCTTGCAGTTCAATTGCGCAAACAACGACTCGGGAAACGGCCATGGTGGCGTCGCGATGTCCTATCGCGGGGATGGCAGCCCGCTTCCGGGACTGGCTTCTCCTCTTGAAGTGTTCTTTAAGGTTTTTGGTGGCAATATGAGTCGCGAGGAAATGCTCAACACCCTGAAGCAACGTCGCAGCATCCTCGATATTCTTGAGTTCGAAGGCAACTCCACCAAACGGGTCTTGAGCAAAGACGACCGGGAAAAACTGGAGGAATACACCACCAGTATCCGCGATATCGAGCTTTCGCTGAGTCGCGAGGAAAAGTGGATCGATGTTCCCTATCCGCAATCCGCCCAGAAAAAGCCCCCGGAGGAATTGGAGGGAGAACCGGAGATCGAGGCCATGTTCAAAATGATCCTAGCCGCGTGGCAAACCGATGCCACTCGGGTCATCACCTATCGCATGCCTGATGCCGGTTTGCTCCAAAGCATGGGGATCTCTTCGACGCCGCACACGCTGTCGCACTACGGCAGCAATACTTCGTTGCACGACCTTAATCTTCAGCGCACGAAAAAGTGGATGCAACTCTACTCCGGCTTCATCGATCAACTTCGCTCCGCCACAGATCCCCTCGATCCCAACGGCGGAACCATATTTGATAATTGTCTGGTGTATAACGGCGGAGGACTGCGTACCGCCCATCGGAACACAAGCGTTCCCTGTCTGCTCACCGGTGGTGGCTTTCAGGGGCTAAGCCATGGGCAACATCGAGTGGCTCCCAAGGAAAACACGCCGTTGGCGAACCTTTGGACCACGATGCTGCAAAACGCCGGAGTAAGGATCGATAGATTTGCGGATGCGAACGCGACTGCCTGTAGCATTTTCAAGTCGTGAAAGCTCTCCCTTTGGCATGAGGTCGCTTCCAATAAGATCAGGAGCTTCAAAGGATCCAATATTTTTTGATACGACCCTATGTGGCAAATCAAACATCTTGCGTTCTGATAACAATCAGTCCAATTGGATGATTCCTCGCTTCACTGCGGCGGTCGCAGCTTGGGTCCGATCGTTGACGCCGAGTTTGGTGAAGACGCGTTCGATATGATGCTTCACGGTGGACGTTGAAATTCCAAGGTTCGCTACGATTTCCTTATTACTATAGCCAGAGACAATCTGAGCGAGGATTTCGGTCTCGCGTGGTGAAAGAGCTTCCTGTGCGCGTCGCTCGTCGAGCTTCTTTTCGAGCCCTTCGGAATAGTAAGACACTCCACTTGCGACTGCTCGCACTGCCGTGATGATCTCGTCAATCTCCCCCCCCTTCGACACGCAACCTAGAGCACCGGCTTCGGTCGCGCGCCACAGACTCTCCGAGGTCTCATAGATCGACAACAAGACAATACGTGCCTCCGGGAATTCGGCGAGAATTTCGCCAATCGCTTCAGCCCCGTTGAGACCGGGCATTTGGTAGTCCATCGTCACGACATCCGGCTGCAACTCGCGGTAAAGCGCGATGGCCCCGGCCCCGTTTTCAGCCTCGCCGACGAGTTCGAGGTCGTCTTGCTGTGCGAGGGCTTCAACGAGAGCGAGACGGACCATGGCATGGTCATCGACAATGAGAACACGGGTCTTAGGAATCATCAATTTTACGTTGATTGGTTTGCTGGAGATGATGAGGGAAGTCGCAGTTGAACTTTGGTGCCGAGAGAGGGAGAACTTTCGATTTCCAATTCGGCGAAAATCTTGTTGGCGCGCTCACGGATACCGGTGATTCCAAAATGTCCGGCGGGTGGCCGCTGCTTGGGATCGAAGCCAGTGCCATCATCGTCGATCTCGAGCGTGAGTCCATCAGACTCGTAGTGCAGGCGCACTTCGATTCGGGTTGGATTCGCGTGGCGCATGGCATTGATCGCCGCCTCGCGTGCAATCCGCAGTAGATGGTTCGCGGTGGTCGCGGGGAGTTGGCGGGGTGTCCCTTCCACGATGAAGTTAAACTCAGCACTGCCGGCCGCAGCGGGGAGGGCCTCCCGGATGGCTTCGGGGAGATTCTTCTTTAATAGAGAAGGACTCCTAAGATCACTGATCGAGGCACGGGTTTCGGTCCGACAATGCTTCAACATATTCCGAGCGAGCGTTAGGCGGTCTTGTGACCCTTCACGATCGTCGAGTGAGGAAGATAGGTTTCCGAGTTGCATCGATAGGCCGGTGAGATCTTGTTCCAAGGTATCGTGCAGTTCCCTTGCGATGCGTTGCCTTTCGTCCTTCACGAGGCCTTGTTTAACCTGTTTAGTGATGGTTGCGGCCTGGGCGGTGACCCGTTTGCGAAGTAACCAGTTCCACGCGAAAACGGCGAGCGAAATGACTCCAATAATGCCCAAGGCTGCTCGCACTCGTTCAGGGGTCCACCACGGGGCGGGTCTTACCATTTCGATGCTGGCATCACCGGAAAGATCGAGACGGAAACCATCGGCCCACTTCGTCCGCGGCATCGGCCGGGTCGTTGTCACGGTGTAGATTCCAGTCAAACGTATCTGGTCGCCCGCTTGCAAATTGCGCTGTTGTAGAGTTGAACGGGGCGACCTTGCAAGGAAGTAGCTCGAGCCAGACCGGCATTGCAGAACTATTTCCTCCAGCCCTTCGCGGTAGGCCAGAAATTCGCACTCGGTCACAACCCGCTCGGCGTGAAGATCAAACCGGGGCGCACCGGCAGGGTCGAATGAAGAGGGCGGTGGCCGATCTGCTTTCCCCAATAAAAGAACACGCGCTGCCCGCAAGATCGGGCGGAACGGAGCCACCGCGGCGAAGCCCTGCACCTCGACTTCGCTCCCCGGCGGATAGGTGGTTCCCATTGCTGATTGGACGAAGGTGCTCCCCATCTCGTCGCGGAGAAAGAATCCACCTTGGCCAAGCTGCGTAATCACTCCGTGGACTCGTACTTCGGCTTCCCTCTCGTGATCGCTCTGAAGTAGACTCCCGATCGTGCGTGACGGCACCTTGCCCGCCTCCGGGGCACCTTCGATTGGGATCAGCTGATCGAACGAAGGGACGAAGAAGTAGCGATCAGTTAATTGCCGGTTCATACTATTGATGCTGCCGACGATACCTCGCAAGAGGACTCGTTTTTGCATCAAGGCTTCCGCTCGAACTGCTGCATCGACAACTTTTGGCACCTCGGCCAGGAAGGTCAGGCCATCGATCTCGACCACCAGTGTGAAGGCCAGTCCACCGGGTGCCACTCCGACGACCAGTGCTTCCACTTCGACCCAATCGGAGTCGACGCGGCTGGAGAATAATTCCCTGGCGGTGACACGCCGCGGTTCGGGGAGTTGTCCTTGATGCAAGATTTCCAACTTGGCTTTGATAATATCGGGGAAGTAGGAAGTTCCCGAAGTGACACCGCGCACGCGAACTCTGGTGCCGGGTTGGATTTTGTCCCGTTCGGGGAATGGCAGGATGGAGGCGATATGGCAGCCGGCCGTCCCGTCGTGCAGGATAAGTCCCTCTGCCTTGTCGAGATTGTCGCTGCGTTTTTGGAAGAAGATGACCGTTCCTTCGATCAGTATCGGGTATCGCTGGGACTCCGCAGCCTCGTGCGGCAACGCGCGTACTTCGGCGAGCGTCGTTAAAGGAGGACCCTGCGCCGCTGCCAAAAGCGGGAACAGGAAAAGGAGGAGGACACGAAATGGCATGTGTCTTTCCATACCATTACAAGGTGCTGCCAGAAAGGGGCATCTCGCCAAGTAGCGTCATCGTCAGGCGCTACCAGGCGATTATCATCAACCCTATTTCCGCTGGCGTCTCGTCAGTGCGAGCGCACCCAAGCAAAGCAAGATCCCTGAAGAAGGCTCTGGAATTGAAGCAACCGTTCCGTTCAGCGACAAGCCATCGATATTGTGGAGTGAGTTCAACGCTCCACTGTTGACGTTGATGGTGAAGGTTTTGCTTTCACCCGCTCCGATCTCCACGGGCGCATTCAAAGCCACGGTGATGAGAGGATTCCCCGGATTCAGGGTGCCCTGTGCGCCTTCTGCGGCTCCCGCTTCCTGGATCTGCCAAATACTGGCTCCTCCACTGGTGAAATCAATCGTCAGGCTGTCCACCGTGACACTGCTGAGTGCGCCTGCTCCAATCGTAAACGAGATCGGGGCATTTCCGTTTGATAAAAGATTACCTCCCGTGCCTTGAGCCGATCCTTGTCCCCATGAAGTGTAATCAGCCAGTGTCAGTCTGGGGCTGGGGACTGCCGAGCCGTCGAAGTAATTGGCCCGGTGTAAGAAGATGACCTGGTCGCCTGCGTTCCCACCGAAGCCGAAGCCGTCGTGAACGTCGTTGGGGACGGCACCCGGGCCGACATCGGTGAACGAGCTGTTAAATGAGAGGCCGGAGATCGTCGCTCCAGTTGGCACACCACTGGAGGCGAGGCGAGCGGTAGAGTCCGCGCCGGTGTCGAATGTCCATTCCGCAATAACTGCAGCGTTGAGTAACGCAGTGCTCGACACACCGAAAATTGCGAAGGAGAGAGAAAGTGATTTGTTCATCTGATTGAGGTTCTTTTTTTTTTGGTTTGAAGGAAGGCATGGATCCATGCCTAATATTTGCTGAGTTTGTGAAAAATTCTGACTCTTGTCTGGGATGGTCGTGATTATTCCCCGATCTCGATGCGGAAAAAATTACCTGGTGCATCCTCTAGGATGACGGGCAAGGGAATCGTCAGGGTGATTTGAGTGACGTCTTCGGGATTCTCGTCACGGTCGGCGGTGATGTCGTCATCCAGCTCTCCCTCCCAGCCGGTCATGTCGAGCGAGTATTTGGCGATGTAAGATGTGGCCAAGGTTTTCCGCCAGGTCAGGGTTACGGTGTTGGCTTCGGGCGCATAGTCGATCTTAGTGATGGCGAGTTCGATGGGATTGGAAGGACTTCTGAAGCCGTTGAGCGACAAGCCATCAATGTTGTGGAATGAGTTTAAGGCACCACTGTTGACGTTAATGGTGAAGGTTTTGGTTTCACCTGCTCCGATCACCACGGGAGTGTTCAAGGCCACGGTGAGGAGGGGATTTCCGGGATTCAAGGTTCCCTGTGCTCCTTCTGCAGCTCCTGCTTCCTGGATCTGCCAAATACAGGCTCCTCCACTGGTGAAGTCAATGGTCAGGCTGTCCACGGTGATGATGCTGAGCTCGTCTGCTTCAACCGTAAACGAGATTGCCGCATTTCCGTTCGACGAGAGGTCGGCACCGGTGCCCTGATTCGATCCGATTCCCCATGAAGTATAATCAGCCACCGTCGGCCGTGGATCTGGGACCGCCGAGCTATCGAAGTAGGTGGCCCGGTGAAGGAAGATGACGCGATCGCCCCTATTCCCACCGAAGCCGAAGCCATCGTGGAGGTCCTTGGGCACGGCCTCGGGTCCAAAATTGGTGAATGAGTCGTTGAACGATAGTCCGGAGATGATGGCTCCCTTGGCGACATCGCTGGACGCGAGAAGATCAGCGGAGGATTCGCCCGAATCGAAAGTCCACCTGCCGAGGATCTTGGCATTTACCGGGACGATCGGAAGGACGGCCAAGAGGCCTGGTATCAAAAATCTCGTGGGTCTCATCGTTTTATTCAAGGGTGCGTATCTAAGGTCCCCAATTCCAAAACATCTTGATCCAGTCGCACCAGCCTGTCACCCCGGCCAATTGGCCGACTCCAGTGTTTGTTCAGGAAAAGTAAAAAGTATGCCGGGCGTCTTAAAACCACCCCGGTCAAGCTGAAAACCGAATCAGCGTGATCAACCTGTCCGCCAGCCGCTTGAGGAGTTGCCGGATGCCTGGAGGGGATCTAGTCTGCCGTCGTGATGATGCACTCGACCCTTCGCTCTTTCTTCCTCTTGTTGGTTCTCTGTTCGGGGTGGGCTATCGCGGCCCCCAAGCTCGGCGACGCCGATTTCCCCAAACCTTCGCCGAGCAGTCGGCATACTGAGAAGGTCACGGAAGTTAAGAACGGCAAGTACGATCTGGTCCTCATTGGCGACTCGATCACCCACACCGTGGGCGAACTTGGCGGCAAGTACGAGTCGATGAAGGAGGTCTGGAAGAAACACTTCGCCTCACGCAATGCCATCAACCTTGGGTACAATGGATATCGTACCGAACAGATTCTCTGGAACCTCCAAAATGGAGAACTCGACTTTGCGCGTTCTCCCAAAGTCGCGATGATCCTAATTGGGACGAACAACAGCGACGATCGGCACTTTAAAAAAGTTCACACCGCAGAGGAGATCTTTGCCGGGACCAAGGCGATTGTCGATCTGGTCAAGGAGCGACACCCCAGCACCAAGATTCTTGTCCTTCGGGTTTTCCCGCGTGGAGGTGACGGCGAAAAGGGAGTGAGTCCGCCCGCTTTCAATTCCTCGAAGCAGTGCATTGAGACCTGTCGCCGTACCGGGGAGCTCACCAAGAAACTGGCAGACGGCAAGCAGGTCTTCTGGCTCGATGTGAACCACGTTTTCCTGCGCAAAGACGGGACCATCAACACCGACTTAATGTGGGACTTACTGCATCCCAGTCCGGCCGGTGCGGAAGCCTGGGCGCAGGCCGTGGCACCGACT
>Ga0114994_10004421_pt1 | contig 10211 bp, 8 predicted proteins | sample ArcticOcean_MG_C_9_FD_87043 | JGI IMG/M metagenome (GOLD analysis project Ga0114994, IMG submission 87043) | Marine microbial communities from western Arctic Ocean - ArcticOcean_MG_CB2_152 | ecosystem: Environmental > Aquatic > Marine > Oceanic | place: Arctic Ocean: Canada Basin | collected... | reverse complement strand
TGCTGGTGCCTCTGCTTCTGCTGGTGCCTCTGCTTCTGCTGGTGCCTCTGCTTCTGCTGGTGCCTCTGCTTCTGCTGGTGCCTCTGCTTCTGCTGGTGCCTCTGCTGCAACTAATTCAACTTCTGTTGGAGCCGATGCAGCTGCTTCAGCTTCAGCTGCTGCTGATTCTTGAGCCGCTTTTTGAGATTCTTCTTTTTCTCTAGTGCGCTCCAGAGTTTTCTCGCGCGGCAAATGTTGTTTAGTCTGCTCAGCATGAACTGGTTTATCAATAATATTTGCTGCGCCCAAGAAACGAGCAACCCGATCTGTTGGGAGAGCACCATTGGCGAGCCAATGTTTAATACGATCCTCTTTAAGAACAATTCGCTCTGGATGGTCTTTAGCGACCATTGGATTGTAGGTACCCAGTCGCTCGATAAACCGGCCATCACGGGGACTACGCGAGTCCGCCACAACAATACGATAAAACGGACGTTTTTTTGCACCACCGCGCGATAAACGAATTTTAGTAGCCATTAATTTTATTTCCTCTTTCTATACTTTAATCAAATTAAATTTTTAAAACTTTATTCCAGGTGGCGGCATCACACCACCAGGCATACCAGCACCCAGGCCGGGTAGCATGCCCTGCATACCTGTTTTACCCATTTTCTTCATCATCGACGCCATCTGCTGAAATTGTTTAAGCAGACGATTAATATCTTGGACGCTGGTGCCTGAACCTGCAGCAATACGTTTTCGGCGTTTCGCGTTCAATAATTTTGGATTGCGCCGCTCTTTTGGTGTCATTGATAATATAATTGCTTCTTGGCGCGCGATCATGCGGTCATCAATGTTAGCGTCGGCAATTTTATTTTTCAGCTTGCCAATACCCGGCAACATGCCCATGAGACCACTCAGGTCGCCCATATTTTTTACTTGAGCCAATTGTGCCTGCAAATCCTCCAGCGTAAACTGCCCTTTCATAGCGCGCTTGGCAAATTTTTCAGCTTCGGCTTGGTCTACAACTTCACTCGCCTTTTCAACCAGGCTAACAATATCACCCATACCCAAAATACGGCTAGCAATACGTTCGGCCTGAAAGGTTTCAAGCGCATCAAGTTTTTCACCGACACCCATAAGCTTGATCGGACAGCCAGTAACAGCACGCATCGATAGAGCCGCACCGCCACGGGCATCACCATCTACTCTGGTTAGCACAATACCGGTTATGCCAATTTTCTCATTGAACTCTTTAGCAACGTTAACCGCATCCTGACCACTCATGGCATCGGCAACCAGTAGAATTTCTGCTGGCGCAACAGTATTTCGAATTTCAGCAACTTCGGCCATCAGTTCCTGGTCGATAGCTAAACGGCCCGCTGTATCAAGAATAACCACATCATAGCCTTCTTGGCGGCCAGTCTCCATAGCGCGCTTGGCAATACCAACCGGCAACTCTCCAAAAACTGGAGGCAAACTCGTGACTTCAGCTTGGATTGCAAGTTGTGCAAGTTGCTCCTGAGCCGCTGGTCGCGCCACATCAAGTCCCGCAACCAAGACTTTTTTACGGTCTTTATTCTTAAGGCGGAGAGCAAGCTTACCAGTTGTTGTCGTTTTACCAGAACCCTGTAGCCCAACCATCAGTATGGCTACAGGCGCAACTGCGGCTAAATTAATTTCCGCATCTTCAGGTCCGAGCATTTCGATCAAGTGATCGTTCACAATCTTGATGACCATTTGGCCCGGCGTTACACTTTTAACAACATCGTGGCCAACAGCCTGCTCTTTCACCTTATCAATAAATTCTTTAACAACAGGCAAGGCAACATCGGCTTCCAGAAATGCCACACGAATTTCACGCATGGCATCGGATATATCGGATTCGCTTAGAGCACCCCGTTTTTTCAGGCGGTCAAATATGTCGCTAAACTTATCACTTAAACCGTCAAACACGTATCGCATCCTATAATAAAACAAGCGAAAAAAGCCAGTGCGCGAAACTCGCGGACTGGCGGCGCGCCCCTTACCAACTTGGTTTAAACCATAACAGGTAAATTAAATAGAGGCGTCACGAAACAATTTTCATTCGTAACCTGAAGAGGTGTATTGGTATCAACAGCATTAGTCAAGCTATCCAACAATAATTATATCTATGTAACGTTGATGAATTCAAATTCCCAGTGTTTTAACTTCTTCTTATTTTTAAATTCTATAATCACCTAAATAATTTATACCAACATAGATTAAATTAACCTCGATTCATCCAATTTAATCCTGTGGTTAACGTCTAAAGCGCCTAACAAATTGTTTATACAGACCGGAGAGCGGGGATTAATTCCTGAATACAAACTAAAATTGACTTTGCCGATGACGTTATATCTTGCTACAAATGCTGATGACATATCAAGAAATCAACCACCGCATTTCTCAAATACATCTGAGATGCTGCGGTGGGTTGCATCCAACCCCCACTGATGGTCTTGCCGATACGGTCGCAACCATTATCATTGTGGGTAGTATCAGTAATCATCCCATGCCTGGATTCTGGTCTGCTTTTGAAGATAATAAACCGCCTGGCAAGAACCCATTAGAAAGCTGGACCACAGAAATTCTATCTATAATTGCTCAAGACCTAAATGCGGACACCCTCTTTCCTTTTGTGGGCCCCCCTTACATTCCTATCTTGTCTTGGGCTCAACAGGCTGAACCAGTGCACCCCTCACCCTTTGGAGTTTTTATTCATCCAATTTATGGGCTCTGGCATTCCTACCGTGGGGTCTTATTATTTAAGGAAAAAATTGACCTCCCCAATTTTGAAGCCACCACTTCACCGTGTGAAATGTGCGAGGAACAGCCATGCACCTCGACCTGCCCAGTTAATGCGATTGAGAATGGTCATTTTGATCTTAAGGCCTGCATTGGTTTTTTGGAATCATACCAAGGCTCACCTGTTTAAAGGGCGGCTGCCTAGCGAGACGCGCCTGCCCAATCGGCCAAAACCACCAATATGGCCCGGCTCAAGCTAACTTCCACTTAAGTGCTTTTCTTGATACATTTAGGCCAAAATGAGTGGACTTCTGCCTGTTTCAGTTCTATATCGCCATCTATGACGGCACTGAAATTCATAAAAATGCACGGCCTTGGCAATGACTTTGTTATTTTGGACGGCCGTAGCACGCCAATTGAGTTGAATCCGGCTCAAACGAAAGCGATCGCCGACCGCCGACGAGGGATCGGCTGCGATCAATTAATTATACTAGAAGAGGCAGATACGAATGCATACCTCAAGATGCGTATTCGCAATGCAGACGGAGGAGAGGTTGAGGCCTGCGGCAATGCAAGCCGCTGCGTTGGTAAATTAATCATGGACGAAACCGGTAAAGGGCAAGCGGTTATTGAAACATTAGGTGGGCTCTTGACTGCTGAAAAATCGGCTGCTGGTATTAAGGTTGATATGGGTCCCGCTTATTTAGATTGGCAAGATATTCCACTTGTGGATGAGATGAATACATTATCGCTCTCTATAGCGGTAGGAGATTTAAGTAATCCGGTCGCTGTCGGCCTTGGTAACCCACACGCTGTTTTCTTTGTAAAAAATGCGGCACAGATTGATCTTAAAGGTGCCGGGCCCATTATTGAACACCATGAATTCTATCCCAACAGAACAAATGTCGAAGCCGCAGAAGTCACTTCGCGCAATCATATTCGCCTCCGGGTTTGGGAGCGCGGCGTGGGCATTACGGAGGCTTGTGGGACTGGTGCTTGCGCAGCGCTGGTTGCAGCCGTCCGCCGCGACCTAACTGATCGCAAAGCAATTGTTGAGTTAGACGGCGGCTCACTTGAAATAGAGTGGCGGGACAACAACCATGTCTTTATGAGTGGTCCAACGGAGATGTGCTACACCGGGACCTGGGTGTTATGAAATTAAAGAATCTAGCTCCAGAAGTCGTTACCCTAGGCTGCCGCCTCAATACATTTGAGTCCGAGGTGATGCGGGGCCACGCCAAAGCGGCAGGTCTCAGAGACACTGTTATTTTTAATACCTGCGCGGTAACTTCTGCGGCTGAGCGCCAAGCCCGCTCTCAGATTAGAAAACTCCGTCGTGAGCGACCAAATACCCGCATAATCGTCTCGGGCTGTGCTGCTCAAATCGCCCCTGATAAATTCCAAAATATGCCAGAAGTTGATTTGGTGCTCGGCAATGAAGAAAAGCTCAAACCTGAGAGCTACCTACCAACAGCCTCAAAAGAAAAGATTCAAGTTTCTGATATCATGCAAGCAAAAGAAATTGCGGGGCATCTCGTGAGTGGTTTTAATTCACATTCCCGAGCATTTGTGCAAGTTCAACAAGGCTGTGATCATCGCTGCACATTTTGCATCATTCCTTATGGCCGGGGTAATAGTAGGTCTGTGCCGATAGGCCATATTGTGAATCAAATCAACCAGCTGGTGGATCAAGGATATTATGAAACTGTCCTGACTGGCGTTGACATTTCTGATTATGGCAGCGATTTGCCTGGCACTCCGTCGCTCGGTCAAATGATACGCCGCTTGCTTGCCTTAGCGCCTGGCCTAAAACGCCTGCGCCTAAGCTCACTTGATCCGGCTATCATTGATGAAGAGCTATTAGAGCTCATAGCCAATGAACCACGTCTGATGCCACATCTCCATTTAAGCGTACAAGCCGGTAGTAATCTAATTTTAAAACGAATGAAGCGCCGCCATAATCGCGAAGACATAATAAATCTCTGTGCGCGAATTCGTAAAATTAGACCGAACGTTGTGTTTGGAGCTGACCTTATTGCTGGCTTTCCAACAGAAACCAACGCGCTATTTGAAGAAACCTTGCGACTGATTGATGAAGCTGGATTAACCTATTTACATGTCTTCCCATATTCCCCAAGGCCTGAAACGCCAGCCGCCAGCATGCCGCAGGTCGATATCAAAATCAGCAAAGCCCGCGCGGCCGATTTGCGTAAAAAAGGTGAAAAGGCCAAAACAGCTTATTTTAAATTACTCAACGGACAGATAACTACAATTCTAGTTGAGCGGGACGGTCGGGGCTACACTGAAACATACGCACCCGTGCGTCTAACAGGATACTGTAAGCAGGGCGCCATTGTTTCGGCCTTAATCACAGGCTCGTCACCTGATGGCCTCTCCGCGCAAATTTCAGAAAATATAATTTAATGGATGATGAAAAAAAAGTTGGCAAAAAAGGTTGGTTGTCGCGGCTGAAAAATGGCCTCAGTCGATCTTCCTCAGCCCTCACGCACGGCATCAATGATCTGTTCACCAAACGTAAACTCGACAATACCGCCATTGAAGAACTCGAAGAAATCTTAATCAAATCGGACTTAGGAATAGCAACAGCAGCTAAACTGACCCAATCGATTGCCGCTTTTAGATTTGACCAAGAAGTTTCCTCCGAAGAAATTAGAGGCGCATTGGCAGAAGCGATCACAGCCATCTTGGAGCCGATCGCGGTCCCATTGAAACCTGAGACAGCCCGTTCACCGTATGTAATTGTCGTTTGTGGTGTCAATGGGGTCGGGAAGACAACAACTATCGGTAAGCTCGCTCAAACCTACCGCAATGCCGGAAAGAAAGTTGTTTTGGCTGCCGGGGATACATTCAGGGCCGCCGCAATTGAGCAATTAAAAATTTGGGGGGAGCGTACTAATTGCCCTGTGATCGTCTCCGAGCTTGGCAGCGATCCAGCAAGCCTGGCTTTTGACGCGCTTGAGCAAGCTAGAGAAATGAGCGCTGATATTTTGTTGGTTGATACGGCTGGCCGTCTGCAAAATAAAAAAGAGCTGATGGCAGAGCTTGAGAAAATCATTCGCGTCATGCGGAAACTGGATGACGCTGCTCCACATAGCTGTTTATTGGTACTGGATGCGACAACAGGCCAGAACGCTCATTCTCAGGTGGAAATTTTCTCCAAGATAGTAAATATCACAGGCCTCATTGTCACCAAACTGGATGGCTCATCCAAAGGTGGTGTATTGGTATCCTTAGCAGAAAAATTTTGCCTACCCGTGCATGCCATCGGCGTCGGCGAGCAAGCCAATGACCTACGTCCGTTCAAAGCACGCGACTTTGCCAATTCCTTAATGGGATTAGACGCGGATATTTAGATAAAAACCTCGGGGAACATCATCTCGGAGCGGTTTGCTGACATTTAATGTTTGGTTGAGTTTATCGAGTGCGCGGCGAAATGCAGGCTCGTCCATTGGCTTGGTAATCCGAGCTTGCCGGTCTACTTCCTTTGATGCTTCATATCCTGAAAGTGCTTGTTTGCGAAACTGCCCCGAGTGTTTTAGAGACTGGACCGCTGCACCCACCGTTCTTATATCATCACTCATTTATAGCTCTACTTTTGGCTTGATGATTAAAGAGCATTTTTTTGACACCCATTTCTTCACGTTTTAACTACCTTAACTCTCGATTTGTGAATTCTGCCTTATAAAAGTTAACGGAACCTAAGGACCTTTAAAAATTTATTTTAATTTTGCCTGCCTGCTAAAAAAAAGAGTAATATATGCAGTTGCAACAAGTAGAGCTTAACCCAATAGAACCAAGACTTTATGAAAAATAATGCCAAATTTTATAAATGAGGAATAATTATGACTGAGGGACAGATAACGCGACCTTCCACTACGCGAGTTTCAGCGCAAGAGCGTTCAAAAGATATATTCCCAGACCCTGTCCCTATGATGAAACAGAACTCTTCAAGGGATGATCCGTATCAACGATCCTTTATGGGCGCGACCAGTTTTGCAACCCGTCATTCCCTGTTTATGGTCCTAGGTCTTGTTGCAATTTGTAGCATGGCTGTCTTGTTTCATCGTGCCGATCAAATGCTGTCCAATTCGCTACACCAAACTCAAACCGCTAGCAATCTATCAAGCCTCGTTTCAAGAATTGAATCGGCAACAGTGGCGTTAAACAGTGACAGCCGTAATTTTATCTCGAGCAACGATTCGCGCTACGCCGCGAACTATGGAGAACGTTCAAATGCTCTGGCTCGTGACCTCAACCTTTTGGTCAAAAATCCCGCAGCTTTGGATAGTCAGAAAGTAGCAATAACTTTGGATGATGGTGTCGTTCAACATGCGAGCCAATTCTCTAAAATTGTTAAAATTCGAACACTGCTTGGTTTTGATAAGAACATTGGTCTTGCAGGTAATGTAGAGACCTCACTCGCAGCGCTTGATAAGGGTCTGGGCTATCATACCGCAAGCTTTAAAGATGGTGAAGTAAGCCGCCAGCTTAGTAATATTAAAATGAATAGATTACAATTGAAAGAGGACCCAACACCGCAGAAGTTACAACAAATTCAAATTGATATTAGCCTTTTAAATAAATCACTGACTTCATCCTCTTTGCTGGATACTGAAAAGAAAAACCTATTGAATTTATTGCAAAGCCACCGAGGCGATATCACGCAATTGGCACGCACGTTAATCACTTACACCAAAGCAACAGCCGAGCTTGACGAGATAAGCACTTATATAGCGCCGAGCATTAATTCCCTTATGGAATACACTAATGATTTTTCAGAAACTGCCCGCCAAAAAAGCAAAGAAAATCAAACGCTTCTCCGTAAAATTCTAGCCGGAGGCAGTGGTGGAATTTTGATCATCTTAATTTTCTTTCACTGGCTATTAATGAAGAGTATTTCGAGGCCAACAGCGAGAATATCTGAAATTGCCACGGAATTAGCCCGTGGTAATTTAGGCGCGCCGGTCCCCTATCTTGGCAACTTTGATGAAACAGGTGAGTTATCCAAAGCGCTAACCATCTTCCGAGAAAATATGCTCCAGGCGGATCGCCTCCGCAAAGATCTCGAAGTAGCCCTCAAAGATAAAGCCCAACAAGCCGCAATTCCTATTCCAGAACTGGAACCGACGGGCGATGTAGAGACTGCCTTACCCGGCCGCGATCTCACCCAGAATTCGCGAGATTTAACAAGTGTTATTGAAGCAAAAAAGTTTAGCCCGCTAGAAGACCGTGGCCAAACCCCAGTACGACTTCCCATTGGCAAAAGCGCTATCACAGAAATCAGTCATCAATTAACATCAACAAGTCGACAAGCTTCTGATGCGGCCGAGGAAGCAGAACGCACAGAGATAATGGTCACAGGGCTTGACGAAGCAGCAGATAAAATTGAAGACATTGAAATTCTCATGATAGGTATCAGTGATCAAATGAGCCTACTTGCTGTCCAGACGGCCCTACTGGAAAGTGAAAGCCGCGAAGATGAAAATCTCATCCACCTCGACAAGAAACTTGACCGAAAAAAATCTACGACTAAGGCTGGTTCTGGACAATCTGTAAACGACCGCATTGAGACCATCCAAGGAGGCACAAAACGCGCCATAAAAGCGGTGCAAACCATTGGAACAACAATCGATGCGATCAACAAAATTGCTAAAGAATTCTCAACCACCGCTTCTAAAGAAGCCCTCGAAGCCGCCAATGAACTCCTCCGCCAATCCGAAAATCTTCGCACCATGCTGGACAACCTATTGGATAAGGTAGACACGGGAAGCTCTCAACCCAAAGACAAATAACCTAGCCTTGATTGTTAAGTAGCAATTCTCACTATGTTTTCTTGGGCAAAGCTTGATTTTCTTTCATCAAGACAGCGATGCCCGGCAAGGTTCGGCCTTCAAGCCATTCTAGGAATGCACCGCCGGCGGATGATATATAGGAAAAGCTATGCGCCACACCGGCATTGTCCAAGGCAAACATAGTGTCGCCGCCACCGGCGACGCTTAAGAGCATCCCTTCTTTGGTAAACTCTGCAGTGGCCTGTGCCACGGCGTTAGTACCGCTATCGAATGGCTTAAATTCAAAGGCGCCGAGAGGGCCGTTCCATACCAACGTTTTGCAAGTCTTCAGTAAACTGATAATTTGAGCTACTGTTTTGGGCCCAACATCTAGTATCATTTTATCGGCAGGGATCTCATTTATTAAAACAGTTCTCGCAGCGACTCCATCTTCCAATCCAGCTGCCACGATGGCATCAAACGGCAAATGAATAGTGCAGCCAGCGTCCTTGGCTTTATCGATGATACCTCGGGCAGTATCGGCCATGCCTCTCTCGCAAAGGGATTGGGCAACTGCAATACCGTTAGCAAAGAGAAAAGTGTTTGCCATCGCGCCACCAACTATCAAATGCCTAACCTTGGTGATGAGGTTTTCTAGCACGCTGAGTTTAGTTGAAATTTTATTACCGCCTACAATAGCCGCGACTGGTTGAGATGGATTTTCGAGCGCATTATTAAGCGCTTCTAATTCTTGCTGCATTAAGCGGCCAGCCGCAGCAGGCAGTAACCGGGCAACACCATCGATCGAGCCATGGGCACGGTGAGCACAAGAGAAAGCGTCATTAATATAAATGTCCGCTTTCTGGCTGAGGGATTTAGAAAATTCAGAATCATTACCTTCCTCGCCAGGGTTAAAACGCAAATTCTCTAGGAGCACAACTTCGCCAGGATTAACCAAATGCGCACCATCGGCAGAAAATATGACATCTGTGTCTTTTAGAAAGGAGCCTAAAACATTTGCTAATGGTGCCAGTGATAATTCATTAACAACCTGTCCCTTGGGGCGGCCTAAATGGCTTGCCAAAACAATGCCCGCGCCTTTTGCTATAATCTCGGTAATCGTTGGAATAATTTTTTCAATCCGGGTGGTATCAGCGACTGAACCGCCTCGCATAGGCACATTCATATCAACTCGAAGCAACACACGCTTGCCAGCCAGGTCAATATCGTCAAGGGTTCTAAAAGAGCGCATTTTTTTCAAACTAATTATGAGGTATAAATTAGATCAAATATATAGGACCAATTGGTAAGCGCAAGTTTGCGTTGGAACTTACGGAAGAAATTTATTTTTGCAAAGAATACTACAAGGCTAAAAAGCCGATCCCCTCAAAGGGTGATCCGTTTCTATCCACTAAAAACTAAGGTCAAACATGTCGGATTTCAGAACCACCTCGCTAGTAATTTTTTAAAAGGGAGGTGCTCGTTACCTATGTCTGAAATCTAATTAAAACTAACATATTAGGCATTCAACAAAAAACTCTCAATTTGCTTTAGGCTAACTTTCAACGAGCTAAACGAGGAGCTAGTAAGATACTATAGTCCATATATTAGCTTCGAGTTGTCTGCCTAGGATCACCCAGCAAGACCCGCAATAACGGTAGAATTGGAAGA